>MDTE01008208.1_pt1 | contig 24110 bp, 14 predicted proteins | sample 811231 | NCBI WGS metagenome assembly MDTE01 (sample SAMN05326651, study PRJNA326480) | marine metagenome | isolation source: seawater | place: Indian Ocean: Red Sea | collected 2010 | reverse complement strand
CCTGTAAAAATATCTTGTTGTACTTCGGCAGTATCTATATTTTTCTTCTTTAAAAACTTCATGATGTCACTCTAATTATCCATCCTGTTTGACCTGCACTTCTAGTAGATTCAAAATATACAAGTTCATATTGAACATCAACTGTACTTACTGTCCAGGTACCTGTTCCGCTACCAGGAGTATGGATTTTTAAACCATTTGGATCTATTATCCAACTATTAGTACCGGCAGTACTTGTAGCGTCCATAAGAATTATTGTATCTCCCATTTTTGCACTACTAGGCATTGTTAAATTCATCGGAAGCCCAGTTAAAGCTCCTGAATCTATCATATAATTTTTATTAACTGCTAATTGATAATTATCTGTTTTAACTTCTATCCAATTATCTATTACTCGTCCTGGTATTCGTAAATCTGTACCATCATAAAAATAACCAGTTTCGTCTGTTTCTATAATATTAAACGTATACGATGCACTAATACCGTGTGCTGATATTGTAAACGTATTAGAAACTGTTTGATCGGCTGTTATTGTGCCTGTTACAACACCTGTTGTAGTATTTAACGTCAATCCACTAGGAAAATCTCCAGTTAAAGAATATGATTGTGCATCGGCTTCTAGATGTTGATATCCTATTAACCAAGAACTTGATGTATCGACCCAACACATACCTAAATTTAAATTAATAACTTCGCCTTGTAAAGCATTTATAGATTGAGAAGTAGGTGCTATAAAACCTGATCCTGCTAAATTTGGTACTCTCAATTCTTTTGTTACATACCAAGAATATAACAATCTTTGTGGAGTTTCTTGTATCGGAAGATAATCTCTGATAGCAGATGTAGTCCCACTATCGTACAAAGCATTCATGGTTACCGTTGATATAGTATCATTACTTACATCTAGTAATAACCCATCTCTAAAATTTCCAGAACCATTCCATGAATCAATAGCATTATATGTTACATCAGGATTTGCAGTTGTATTGACTCCTAACAAATTAGTTCCTGATAAATTTGCTATTTTTAATCCTTGACCGTCGGTAGATATATTTGCATTTCCTGTTGAATCACAATATAATACTATCCATCCGTTTAATGATGTCTTATTTGTATCAATTTCGCTTGATGTTGCTACTGTAAAATTAGAAATTTTACCAAAATATACACCTGATGCATTTGCTTGAGTTAAAAATTTACCATTCCAATCAGATGATGTTATGGAAGATATATCAAACGGGTTTCCGTTAGCATAATTGTTATTCGATTTATTTAACCATACTCTTACTTTATTACTAGCAACAGGTGATGCATGAACTACTGTTAATTGAATAGTACCATTGTTTGCTGAATTGCTATCGACTGCCCAAAGAACTGGTGTTTGATTAGTAGGAGTTTGTGGTGTGCTTACATTCCCTACAGGATGGCCTACTTCTAGATCACACCACATAGAAAATCTAAATTTTGCTCTATGTGCTATGCCATGTAAATTTGGTAGTCCGTGACCAATATCTGTTTTAGTTTGTTCATCGAACATAACATAATCATCTATAGCAATTTTTGTTTTTTCTCCTGAATTAACAGAACCATATGACATATGTTCTAATTCGGCAGTTTCGTTAGATCCAGCTGCAACACCATAATGATACGGACTTACTCTTAAAGCAATATAATGACTACCACTAAAGGCTTGCATATTATCTAAATTACCAATAGGGCTATCTATATATTTTGGATTATTAACTATTGGAAATCTTTGGTCATGTGGTTTTGAGAATTCTGTTAAGTTTTGGTAATCATAAGATTTACTAGCTGCATCTAATATAAATGTTTTAATAGCCGCCGGTGCTGCTCCCGGGTCTTCTTCGTATCTTAAACAAGCGACTCCGCCTACCATAGGAGCAGAATATGATGTACCTGCACTTGCAGTAGCCCACGAGTTATTAGATAAATGGTCATCTGCATTCCAAAAAGGTGATATTAAGTCGCTTCCAGGTGCAGAAATTTCTACAGCATTACCGTGATTAGAAAACTTGGTTAATTGTAAATTATAATAACCGTTTCCGGTGTTGGCCGGGGTTGATGATTGTCCAACTATTGCTACGTCTTCTAATGCTCCGACTCCTAATTTAGGCTGATTTATATCTTCTATATTCCAAGGAATTGTTTGTGTAGTAGCCGAAGTTCTAGGTCCTGTTACAAAAGCAGCCTGTATACCTCCTTGTGGTATCTTATCATTTGCATTGTCTTTAATACCATTTCCTGCCGATCTAGATATAAAAATACCAGCACTTGCCATTATTTTTTCGTTATCGTCAAACATTTCAAAAACAGTATCTCCGGTTACTTCGTTTATTCGAATGTCTGCGGAATCTCTATAGAAAGGTACACCAATAGATATATTACATACACTAGGCCTGCCGTTTGCTTTTGTTTGATGGTGTAAAATAATTTTATCCATTGCTAATTGCATATCAGAAAATGTACCTGAATTATCGCCTGTTCCGCCTCCATCCATGCATTTCGCAGACCAGATATATGCCTTTTTTGCAAATCCACTTAATTTACCTGCTGCGAACATGGCACAATAAGTACCATGACCTTGTGTGTCTTCGTTTTGCCAACCAGAACCCGAACCAATATTTAAACCTGGAACACCTCCGTCTACTACTCTATAACCTGCCGGAAAAGCAGGATCTTCAAATTCTGGGTGCATAATACCTATTACATCTGCCGTTGGTGTTTTTGCGTTGGTTGCAGCTCCGCCGTTCGATTGTAATTTTGCTCCTGCAACACCCGAATCCATAATATATAAATCTACATTAATTCCTGATCTCGTGTAATTATAAGTATTTGCTCTTGCTTGATCTTGCCTAGGCCTGTTACTTACTGCATCTAAATGCCAATAATGATAATTAGTTGCACCTGATGTAAATGCTAAAGTAGATTGCGTAGTTTCTCCTGATATGTTTTCGGAAAATGTTTCTTCATTTGTTGGAACACTATCTGCATTTATAGTTTCAGTAGTTGATACATCATCTATAATTGTAATTTGATCAGGTATTATATTTTTTATATCAGCATCTTTTAGCCATAAATCAACTTGTTCTTGCGTAGGATTGTCTACATGAATAACTTTAAGATTAGGTAATACAGTTCCGTCGATGTTTAATCTATCTGCTACGTCTTGTGCATTTGGTATTGTATTATATAAATTAATAATATATTTCATTGTGTTACCTCAACTGTATCAATAGTAGCCATCCATCTTATATTATGTCCAGTATTTCCTCTACATCTCAAACGTAATGTGTTATTAATTGTATCTATATCTAATTGAACATCATATAATGTATCCGAAGAACCTAATTTAGTTTTACTTACATTATCTAGTAATGTCAATGTTCCTGCTGAATTTTGAAAACTTGCTTCTACTTTAAAAGATGCACCACCTATTGTCCCCGTTCTTGTGCCAGTTACTAATATCGAAACGGTATTTATAGAATTATCTTGAAAATCTATTCTAGAATTAGATGTTCCGCCTACAAATATTTCTGAATAATTGTTATCAACGGTTGTACCTCTTAATATGTATTTTCCATTTCTACTATCATTACTAGATCCAAAATTACCATTTGTATAATATATAGTTGTTGTTCTAACCGGTACGTCTGATAAATTTGCTATTTGTGTCCAAGACGAACTATTTGAAAAATACGACGAAGTACCAACTCTTGCAAACATACCAGCATACAAAGAAGCAGAAGGTAAATTTCCTGTAGATGAAAAAGTATTACCAAAATATACTTGTCCTGTTGTTTTAAGATTTTTATCTACTAATTCCACATGACCAGTTCCATTGGGTTTCAACGTAACATTTCCGTTAATTACAGACGTAGCAAATGCAAATCCTCTACTATCTAGTTCTCCACCTAATTGAGGTGTTGTATCTTCGATAATATCAGCAAGACCCGATCCTCCGGTATTTGTAATCCATTCTACACCAGATCCTGTAGAAGAAAGTATTTTACCAGCTGTGCTATAACCTGAAGGAGTATCAGTAAGAGCAGTAAATGTAGTTGTTACGACTTCATCTGAATTGGTCCATGCTGATCCATTGTACCTTAATATTTGATTGTTTGCAGGAGAAGAAATAGTTACGCCTGATATACTAGATAATGTATCTGTATCTTTATCAAAATAATTTTGTAAAGAATGATCTCCCCATCCATATGCAGTATTCCAATTTCCAGAATTATCTGTAACTACACTATAACTACCTACACTACTATCTCGTTTCATTAATCCAGATGAAGTAAAATCTGCATCTTGAACGTAATCTTTTATTCCTAATCTTGCATCTACTCTAGCATCTGTATAGTATAGATTATTGCTACCTTCTGATAAATCATTTGTTGTTCCTGAAAAAGAAATTGTGCTTGTTGCTGCATTCCAAAATAATGGAGAAGTTGCAACAATTGTTGAAAATACCAAACCAGTAGCATTAGTATTAACTTTAACGAATAAATTTGAACCATTAGTATAATTTGCAGGTACATCAGTCAAACCAGTAAAAGTAGTTACTCCTCCGGAACTAGATCCTTTATCACCAACTACCCAGTTACCATTGTTATATTCTAAAATTTTACCATTTGAAGCACCCGAAACATTAACTTCTGCTAAACCCGCCAAGGTACCAGATGCAGTAAATGTTTGTGGTACCCATTTATTTGATTGCCATGTTAAAACTTGATTATTTTGAGGTGCATTTGTAGAAGTGTCTACATCAGTTATTGTTCCAACTGAGTCTGTATCCTTATCAAAATAATTTTGTTGTGCATGATCTCCCCAACCAAAAGCACTATCCCAATTCGTTATTTTTGTAGAAGTAATATTATAAGATGCGTGAGCAGTAAATATAGGATCAGTTTCGGCCGGTGCAGAATAGGTATTATTAATAGTTATAGAATCGTTAGTTGCATTGGTTGTTAATGTAATATTACTACCAGCAATCAATGTTAGTGTATCTGCACTATTTTCAGCTTCCACATTACTTTGGCCAGTCACTGCAATAGTAGAAAAAGCATTTGATGCTCCGCCGCCTCCGCCGCTTCCAGAAGCTGATACCAATTTGCCGCCGGCAGTTGATCCATCGCCTACATATAAAGAAGGATTTGAAGAAGTAATATCTACAAGTAATAATTCGCCTGCAGCAGGAGTATAATTTGTTCTATTACTTGATGTTCCTCTTTTGAATTGTATAGCCATTTAAGAAACTTCTCCAAAATCTACTGATAAATCTGTTAATGACAAACTAGAACTAACCAATGTATTAATATTTTTTGGTATCCATTGACTACCACTCCATGCTAAAATACTATTATTAATAGGAACAATATTAACAGTATTAACATCATTTAAATCATTAATGGTTTGAACTGCATTACTTAGATCTTTATCAGGTACCCAATTACTTCCATTCCATTTCATTAAATCTCCAATAACTGGAGGAGAAGTTGTTGTGTCTACATCGCCTAAATTGTTGATACTTTGACTACTTAAATCTAAAGAACCTACTCTAAAATCTGAAGTAGATTCATTATATATTAAAAACTGACCAGTCGAAGGTGTAGTTTGAATAGATACATCAGTTAATTGATTTAAAGAGTTATTTGGTACTGTTGTTAAATACCCAACCGTAGAATGATCTCCCCAACCAAATGCAGTTGATGCCTTAGAAGCAACATTAGATATACCATCTATTGTACCCGATACAGTAAGGTCTCCTGTAATACTTAGGCCAGACGAAGAAGCTACTACTACATTGCTATTAGATATAGCAAGAGAAATATTGCTAGTACCTACAGTAACACTATTAGTTCCGTTAAGAATAATATTATATGTTCCGTTTGGATTATTTACCGTTGCTACTTTTTGGTCTACTTCTGATTTACTATAAACTTCTAAACTAGTTCTAGCAGTAGACGGTGTAGTACCACCTGTTCCGCCACGTGCTAATGGTAAATTTCCTGTAAAATTTCCTAAATCTTTATAAAATGTCGGAAATTGACCACCAAACCTAGTTGCATCAGTTGCCGTTCGAAAATCATTTTTAAGCGTTCTAGCCATATAATTATCCTACACATCAGTATATGTTACAGTAGCACTGATGGTACCATTGGTTGTTACACCTACCAAAGAATCTGTTGGATCTAGCAATAGTTTTTCTGTATCAAAAGTTAAAGTATCTGTTGCATCTATTGATGCAGATTTTATAATAGTATTAGAATCTCCGGCGGTTCCGCCAGAAGATATTGCATATAAAGTAACATCATCTGCATTTGATGCATGTGTATTACAAAAAAACAAGCATGTGACCGCTCGAATTTTCCCAGCAGATCCGCTGATTATTGTTGTGTTTTGATTTGTTACGACAGTAGATGCTAAAGCCATTTTTCATCCTGTTTATTATATATTTATTTAAACTAGGAGGGCTTGAATAAATGCTTTTCTATCAACATATGTTTTTGTTGCTGCATGTAAGTCATTAGTAGGGTCCGCAGAAAGCGTTAAATATCCAGTCATTGTATCACCACTTTTTAATACATTTAATGTAGACGAACCGGTAACAGTACCTTGAATGTTTGTTATTATGCTTTCTCCGTTTGTAGTCCATTTATCGTTTTGTTCGTCCCAAGAAAATTCTTTATCAGGTTCTGTGCCTCTTTCTACTTTAATACCTGCCTTTCCTGATACATGAGTTACACCTGCGCCTACTTCTCCAGAGTTTACTGTTATAACATTATCTTGAACTGAGAGTGTAGGTAAAGTAGTAGTTGGACCTTCTTGTCCTTCTTCTTCTTGACCTAAAATTGTTAACTGACCATTTACAATTAAGTTTCCTGGCATTTGAATATCACCAGCTATTTTACTTGATGTTATTGATCTATCAGGTATTTGATAGAGAGTAGTAGGTCTAGTTAAATGCAGTATAACAATTTTAACGCCATTATTTGGAATTGTCAATAATTTTATATCGGCATTACCATCTAATGTATAATCGGTTTCTGGAGTTTTAGTAACACCATCGTATGTAACAATTAATGCTCTTGATGTTAAAGGTTTGGGTATGCTTAAAGTATAAATAGATGTAGAACCATTCGATGTAAATTGATCAAGATTAAAACTTTCATTATGTAATCTAGCTTCTACATTATAACCGATATATGCCATATATATTACCTCTATCAATATTTATTTAAAAAAAGGAATTATGAACAACCAATCTTTTACTATCCTTGGCGGAGGAACCGCTGGAGCAAGTGCCGCAAATATTATAAAAACTATATTTAAAAATTCTGAAGTAAACATTATTATAGATCCTGATACACCTATTATTGGTGTTGGAGAAGCTACAGTCGGAAATATAAATGCGTTTTTACGTTTATGTAATCTTTTTCCGGAAAAAATTTGTTTAGGTGATGCAAGAGGCACCATTAAAACTACTGTGCATTTTAAAGATTGGTACCAAAAAGATCATTCATATTTTACACCTATTACTCAAATAATGCACGAATATTCTGACATTATGAATTATAGCATTAGCGAAAAAGATGCATGGATGTCAAATTGCGGGTTAAGATTGGCTTTACAAAATAAATCGCCTTTTATGAAAAAAGAATTTGTTGATATGGACGTACAATTACCTAGAGTGTGGAATGAATATGCATATAATATAGATTCTGAGTTATTTGGACAAAAATTACTCAATGATGCAGTATCTAAAGGAGCAAATATATTAAACAATAAAATTACCAATATTAGTGTAAACAATGATTCTTCTATTAAAAATGTAGAATTAGACGATTCTACAATAATTGATTCTAATTTTTTTATAGATTGTTCAGGATTTGCTAAACTTATACCTAATGCATTAAATTTAAAATATAAAAAATTTCCTAATATGATTAATAATCGGGCATGGGCAACAAGAATAGATTACATTGATAGAGAACAAGAATTACCATACTTGTCTGGCGTCGAATGCCAAACAATGGAAGCAGGTTGGCGTTGGCAAATAGGTTTGCGTGATCGAATTGGTACTGGTTATGTATTCAGTAATGAATATATTTCAGAAGAAGATGCATTAGAAGAGTTTAAAAATAGTTTTGATGAAGATAGAATTCAAGAAGAAAATTGCCAATTAATTAAATTTGAAACAGAATGTTTAGAAGAACAATCAGGAAAAAACTGGATTTCAGTAGGATTATCTTCAGGATTTGTTGAACCATTAGAAAGCACCAGCATTTATTTTATGCATAACAATTTAATGACTTTTTTACATTTAGCAACTAAAGATAAATTGCCTGTAGATCAAGGAAACATGTTAGATAATAATCAAGTTTGGTCAGGCGAATGGCAAGGTAATCTTGATAGAGATGATATTGATATGTCGTGGACAGATCAAAAAATTAAATTATTCAATACATATACTAAACAAAACTTTATAGATACAGCAAATTATATTCAAGCTCATTATGCAGTATCAAAATTAAATCATACTGATTATTGGAAGTACTGGAAAAAACATCATAAAGAATCTCTAACGTGGATAGAAGACGGATTATCTAACAAAAGACATGATAGTTTTTTTGGAAGAGCCGCATCTTATATGCTGGCTTTGGGTAATAGATTAGGCGCAATAACTGATTGGAATTTATGTACGTCATATTTAACAGATAGTGAAATAAATGCAGGTGCTAATTTTACCAACTTGTCTGAAGAAAGAACAAAAGAACTGATTCAAAATAGGTCTGCTTATGATATTCTTTGGGGGGCTAGAAGATATTTAGGAACAATAACCCAAAGAACGTTAACTGCCGATGCTTTTGGTAAGTATGCATATGATATTGTCGATCAACACAAATGGCTAAAAGATGTAGATAGTATCGATAATATCAATTATACAGCAAACCATGATTTTTCTTGGCTACAAGCCGGTTTAGAATAATTAAATAGTCTTAGGCCTTGATGGTTTAGTAATTCCGTCTGTATCAGCTTGAACTTTAGCTGCATCTGCAGAAGAGCCAGGATCGGATTGAGCATTTATATATCCACTATCAGACCATTTTGAAAGAGCATTATCCCAAATCATATCACTTGGCCATTCAGTTTCAAACTGTCCGGCTTCTAGTGCGGCTTTAATTTTTGCTTCCTGCTCGTTTGATTTAACTCTAACATCTTCTCGATCTGCTAAATGTGCTTTGTATTCGTCCGAATCTAAACCGTATTTTTCTCCAATTTTTTCTTTCATCCATGCTGAATTTAATAAGATTGTTCCTGCTTCTCGTTTAACATTTCGTATACAGGTATAATAATGTTGCAATAATTCAGGCCATTTTTCTTCGTCCCATATTCTATCTAATTCTGCAGTCACTTGTTCATCTGTCCAGCCTGGATATCTATCATATACTAAATGGGGGTCTTCACCTACGTTTAAGGCAAATCTTTCAGGAACTGTTAAATCTGATCCAGTTGCTAATTCATCAGGAATCGTATATTCTCCTTCATCATGAATTTTCTTTCCTATTCTCTTTGTATTAAAATCTATTTTAGCCATTTGTTCTCCATTACTAATAAAACTTTATGCTTTGTATTTATTTATCCTATTTAAAAGATAGGAACGATAGTCGGATAATTAGTAGTTCTTGTTGCACATTCTATACTTGCCCCAATATCATTGTTGACCCAAGAATTATCTTGTCCTGTGGCATTTACTGTACCATCTGCTTTTCTGTAAAAAATATATACCTTATGATTTCCCGGATCATTCCAGTCTCTTCCGTACTGAACTGCAAAATTACCATCTTCAAATGCTACTACATTTGATCCAAAACTAGAATTAGCATCTACGTAACCAAGTTGCCAAGAATTACTAGGTCTGTGAATAATAAAACTATGCATGCCAGCTCCCCAGCCATTGTGAGGGCAAAAATGAAAAGTAGACTTTCTATCTCGAGACATAACTATTTGCTGTCCGTGATATCCATTTTCTCTACCATATGTCGTGCCCGATGTAGGTGACTGACTCTTATGATCAAAATTTCCAGTTACCTGTATGTTGGCTACAATTTCTAGTCCAGATCCGCCATTATGATTAGTAACTGTTACTGTAGGATGCATTTCGTGTCCTGTAAGTGACTTTACTGTTACTGTTGCTGTATTTGCAGTATTACCAGGATCTGTTATTGTAACTGTATTTCCTATTGCAAATCCTTTTCCTGGATTTTTGACCGTTACAGTCGGGTTACCCGACGAATCAGTAGTTAAATCAAAAGTAGAACCTGTTCCGCTTCCGTTTGTACTAGTCTGTGCAATATCAGTATAAGATTTATCTACTTCCCAAGCGGCACTAGGTGTAGGAGTGGTATCTGTTAGGACGTTAATTCCGCTACCTACCATTACATATTTTGAACCTGCATTTTGTATTGCATAACCATTACATTTACCATCTTGTGCAACCGTAATTGTTCCTGCTGCTTGCGTACCTGTACTATCGTTAGGTGCTGCAATGCTAATAATAGGAGGCTGTGATGTAGAATAACCTGTTCCAGGATTAGTAATTACTAACTCATATACAATTCCGTTTGTTTGTTCAGCCCAATCTTTATTTAATGCTCCTAAATATAATGCATCACCTAATGCCATATTAGTCATATAAACAGTTCCGTCGTCTGTCATTGTCATTTTTTGACATTGTTGTCCTTCGACACTACCAATTTTATGACCTGTGCTATATGTAAATTTAACATATGTTGCATGTTCAGGTCTTAAAACATCATCTAATAAAGTCAATCTGCGAATTCTATCAACATGATACCAAATTTTCATCATGTATGTATTTTGACCATCTGCTAACTGATTCATAATTGCCAATTGTTGCCGTTCTTTATGGTATGTTAATGAACCATATGCAGGTTGAAAAGTTTGAAGAGCATTAGTTGTAGTATCCCAACCATAGGTTACTTCGTGCCAAGACGGTGAATTTCGCGATTCTCTTATACTACAACCTCTTTCATAAGAGGTTCTATAAGATACTCTCTGACCTGTCATCCATTTTTCTCTTAAATGAATTATTTTACCCGTATATTTCATGTAACATTGTCTATGATCTAATTGTGCAGTCCCACATTCTAAATTTTCATACTTAAAAAGATAGCCTGAATCACCTGGTGCATATGTCGCTATTGTTTGTGGTCCTACTTTAATACGCATATGACCACATTCTCCTACTAAACCTGTTCTTGAAGGATAATGATATTCGTGGCTTGCAGAAGTATTACTACTACCCGCAGATGTTACTGTACTATAATATTCAGCCGATGGAACTGAATTATTACTATGCCTTTGTTGAGAGGCATAATTGCCCCAGTTAGCTCCGCCATCTATTCCCATATGACACCAATTAGTACCATCACCTTTATACCAATGTCGTTCGTATGGTTGTAAAAAATTATCATAAGAAATAGCACCAGACATACAAGTACCTGCTCCTGCCCAAATAGCAAATTGAGGTCTAGAAACATTTCTAGGTTGGTTTTCAAAATTTACTTCCATTTTTTTGCTACGAGGCATCATTTTATATACACCATCTTCCATATCACCTGTAGCAGTTTCTTCATATTCTCTATGAACTCCTCCGGTAATTGTATCGGCAGTGGTAGTTGCATATCCTGCTTTTGTGCCTACAGCATGATCAACTTCAATAGATTGATTATTCCTACCTTGTACCGGATGATTATGCCTATCTTTTGTATAGTATCTAGGATCTTCAGAAACCTGATCTAATGCAGAGGCTAAGTAATTTACTTCTGCCAAAGTTGTAGCACTACCGGCCAATGTTGTTATTCTATCAATTAACTTTTGTTTTGTACTTGTATACGTTGCCATTAAACTTTCCTTTTATAATTTTTTATGAATGAAATGGAACCAGCGAAGGATGAGCATAACCTACTCCCGGAAAACAATGTCCTAAATTAGTTGCGTGTTCACTTTGAAACCATTCGCCTGAATTAGGATCTTGTCTGAACGAATAGAGTTTGTATGTTATATTGTCAGCCGCAACATCTCTATTAAGAGAACAAACAAATCCTTCTCTACCAAAGGCCGCAATGTGGGCTCCATGATTTTGCTCTCTCCAATATGCCATTGTAAACCATCTGTTAAATCTTTTATCAATAACCCATGCAGATACTCCGGAACAATAATAATAATACGGTGTTTTCATTACAACGTTCTTTTTAGTTCTACTTTGAATTATTGCATGTCCAGGCGACCTCGAATTTCCATTTGGATGATCTCCGCCGTCATCTTCTCTACCTCTTGCTTCTCTAAGCCAATGCCAATCCATAACTCGTGTTGTTGATCTAGGTAAAGGTTCGTATCCTACTGTATTATGATTTCTGTGTTCATCGTAGCCTTTTATATTCAAGGTATACCTAGAAGGTGACCATCTAGGTACAAATACGCTTTCATAATACGTATCGTCAGTTACACCATTTACAGTATATCGTTTACACATCTGTAAAGAGTGGGCCCATCTATTCATTACACTCCAATATATATCGCCATTGTCTGTCATACATATTTTCATGCCTTGCCAATTTTCATTATAATTTGAAGGATGATAAAATGCTCTACTGGTGTAATTAGCATAACTAGTACCATGGTACGGATCCTCATGTCCTAATGTGCCAAACTCTGCATTATCTATACCTGAAGCAACGGTATGAGGAAAAGCAGTACTATCTCCGCCGTCAGTATAACTAGTTGTTGGATATTGAGCGGTTGCTCCTGTATCAGCATCCTCAATAACAGTCAATGCAGTAACTTTACCAGTTTCACTTAAATACGTACTTAAATTTGTTTTTAAATTAATAACCGGACAATTTTTATATATTGTAGTTGCAAATATATATTTGTCTCTATTATAACCATCAAGTTCGGCATCTTTTCTATTTAAAACTGCAAGTTCTCCTCTATCTGCATTATGAGTAAGAGAACCATAAGACGACACGTTACCATTACCTGTACCTTTAGAAGAATAGTTAGCTCCAGTACCGGCGCCAGGTAAAAATCTTCTATTTTTTAATATTACATCTTGACCATTATAAATTAAATAAGAAAATTTATCACCTACTTCTGCATTACCAATTTCACATTGTTCGTTTCTAAATTCGTGTCTAGGACCAATATTTGTAATTTGGCCTAGAGCTTGAGTTCTACTAGGTTCTCCCCAATATCTAGTAGAAAACGCTCCACTCGGACCTCCTACAAATGTAGCATTGCCTAAATCTCCTACTTGATCGGTTCCTCCATTATAACAATAATTAGAGGTAGTACAATCATCGCATCCAAAATGACAAGGATTAGTTTGCCAACTATGGCATTGGTGTCTTTGTGCTGAAGACCAATAACTATAAGAACCGCCAACATTAGAACCGCTTTGATAATGATGACACCAAGACCACCTAGAACTTTTCATATTTTGAAATTTTTCATCTAATGTACCAAAATACGCTATGGTTTCTGAATATTGTGTAAACACACCAAATTCTACGTTACTAGATTGTCTTCCTGCATCAACCTGGGTACCATTGTTTATAGGTAGTCTAGGAATATTTTGAGCAGTAAATCGATTTAATTCTCCAGTTTCTGAATTAAATATATCTTCTCTAACTTCTGAGTTTAAATTTTCTAACGATTTACTTAAAAAGTTTAAATCTCTAGATGAAGCTCCTGAAGCTAATGTTTGAATTTTATCTATTAATTTACCTTTAATACCTTGTACTGTTGCCATAATTTTATTTCCTATTAAATTATTGTAACTAAATTTGGATATTGGTCTCCCATACCGCCGGCGTTTTCCTGTTGATTGCCATAATCAGTTTCGATCCAAGAACCATCTTCTTTTTGTATATAATGAATTAATGATTGATTATAAACATTTTCCCAACTTTGAGATTTAATTATAACAAAATCATTATTACCTAAAACACCTACTTGGGCTCCATACGATGTATTATTCCAACTGTATCCGTCATAATGCGAATTTCTTCGCTTGTCTACAATATACATAGAAATACCGTTTGAATAATTTGCATAAGGACAAAAACAAGCGACATTATTTCTACTTCTACTTTGTACCGTCATCTGGCCAGAGTATTCATTTTCTTGTGTTCCTTTAACTCCTGCTGCTAAAGTTTTATCTTGGACTGTTGTAAAAGTTAATGTTTGGGTTGCATCATCAACAATACCAAAATCAGGATCGGATACAGAACCTGTCCAGCCAGGTCTTGTTAAAGTTGATATATTAAATTGATTAGATGCGATAGTCATTGTTGTTACGTAAAACTTACCATTATCACAAAGTACAATTTTATTATTTTCATATGTTTCTTTATCTGCAGCATTGTAAGCAGATGTTTGTTGATATTTGTAAGATAAAGCAGATATGCCACCTAATAAAGTTGTTAAATTAGTGTTTCTATCTATTCTAGGTACAGTTTTATATAAACCCATTTGAAAATTAGTATTTAAACTATTATCAATATATTGATTAATAACTGCTAATTCTTTACGTGTTTTATTATATGTTACTCCGCCATAATGTGCTTGTACACCTGATTGTGCTATATAAGATGATAAGGGAGTTTGGTCCACATGTAAACTACGCAATTTATGTTTAATAGTAACATTATCGTATGTCAAATAACATTCTCTATTATCTATTTCAGCATTACCACATTTATGCATTTCAATAGATCTAGCATTTTTTTCTGTTTCTGATGTTCCTGTTGTAATTGCCTGTGGGCCTGACCTTTGTACACTACTACCTAATTCTCCATTAGCAGTAGTTCGATTTGCATATAACTCAGTACCGGTTGTATGGCTTTGTCTAGAAAACCAACAATAATTACTGTAATATGTGTCTTGAATATCTCCTGCATATGCTCCATACCATGCAGAGAAACCATCATGAACAGTATGATGCCAATAAGCCTTGTCACGAACAGGATTTCCAAATTTATCATATTGCGTCGTTCCGCCATTTTGATTTCCGTGGTGGCCATACCAAACACCATATTCTGGTCTCCAGCTTCGGTAATGAAATTCAGGATTAGGATTAACCGGAACTTCTTCATCAACAGACTTATCTAATGTTTTTAGTGTATCTACCATAGATATAGAATCTGAAGCAGACGTTGTAGAATCTACTAAAGATTCTAATTTTGTTAAAAGTGCGTTTTTTGCATCTAAAACTGTTGACATAAAATTCTCCTATTAATATGTTAATCCATCATTATCTAATCTTGCCATTACTGCATAATTTGTACTATGTGTATTAGAATCTAATCTATCACCCATTGTGTAAGGTACCATATTACCATATCCATCTTGATATGCAACTCTTGTCGCACCTGCACCGTAACCTTCGTCAATATTATGACTATGCTGAATAATAAAATCAGAATCTCTAAATGGCAATACAATTACACCATGGTAGTGATCTTTATTATACATTATTTGACCAAATGCTTTAGCTGAATCTCTTACAACAATCCAACCCATAGATCCTGCGCCATATCTGTACCATGGACCATACATTGCAACATTTCGTTTATTTCGAGACATAACTATTCGAATACCAGAACCATGACCGTAATTAGAATCACTATCCCAGCCACCTTCATCACCATGCCATATTCTGTTATTATATGCCATTTGTGTACCTTCTTGCTGATATAATTGGAATTTATCGTTCTTACTTCTTTTTAATCTAGCCAATGTATATACGTTATACGAGGAAGCAACTACCGTTAAAATATCACCATTATCGCATAATGCCATCTTTGAGTGAGAATACCAGCCATCACCTGAATTATATTTCCAAAAGAATGTCTTAGTTTTTCTATCGTCCATTACTTTCGCTAAATTAGTTGAGGCATTAATTTCTGGAACATCAGGATATATTTTAGTTCTCCAATTATTCCAAGTTTGAGCCTGATGATAAGCTCCTCTGCCATTACCCCAGGTGTCATTATCAAACCCTTCATATGAATTTGCATTATAACGAGAGTATCTTGTTTGTCCATAATCATCTACATTTAAACTAGTTCGTTGACATACTGCTACTTCTTTTCTTTTTCTATTATAAGAAGACATTCCTCCAAAACCACCGACAGGAATATTTTTAATGGAAATTGGTTGGTCTCCTGAATTAGCACCGACTGTAAATCTATTTCTTAATTTTAATTGTTCAGATTTTTGCGAAACATATACTCTATTATCTCGAACTTCCCAGCTTTGAATATTCATGTTTTCTGTTACTCTAAACAACGATTCGTGACTATAAAATCTAGAAAATAATCCTGATTCGCCAATATTTAAAGCGGCATTTCCTAATTCTCCAGACCAATCTGTTCCATTAATCCAGCAATAACAACCACAAACATGATGATCTGTTCTTGTATAATGATAACTATTACCAGAATAATGCACTGGGTGAGATGACCAATTATGATGTTGCCAATTAGACCCCATCGAGCTGGCTCCGACAAAACAACACCAACCTACATACTTGGTTTGTGACCATGCCTCTAAATTAGAATCATAAACAATAGATCCTCCTCCGTCAAGACTATGATGGTGCCTAGAACCCCAATATATAAATTCAGGTTGTCTGTCCCAAGTAACTACGTCTGGACCAACATCACCTGACATATCTTCTGGTTGTTGTGCATAGTCGGTATCAGGATCAATTGTATCTTTTACGTTGTTCAATCCTTTTGCTAATTGAGGAAGATCTGCTGCAGGAGCAGTATCAACTTTAGCATCTATAGCGTCTAATAATGTGTTTAATGCAAATGTTGTATTAGAACTTGCACTTCCTATATGAAAATAATTAGTATTATACATATTGGAATGATTCCAACACACCGGGTATAATTTGTAAGGTGCATCGTCTGGTACTACTATTCTTACTTCTCGAGTTGACGCAAGATGAAATCCTGCTACATATGCAGCTAAATTAAATTGCCTTACACCATCTAACCAATACGATACGCCGTGTCTAAATTCTTTACCATACTCAACGCCTATATCAATTGTATGTTTACCATCTTGTGTTTTACTGAAATATAATTGATGAGAACCTGCTGCATCTGATCCTGCATTAGACGAATCATTTTGATTGAATACATATAAATGATCTCGTTGAATACTAAGAATAGGAGCCACAACATCATCTATTAAAAATTTGCCTCCTGCTGCTTTTACTATAAAAGTTTTTTTAATTGCTGGGTTAAAAACTGCCATATGTTATCCTTTTTAATCTAATACTGATCCTACTATTGCTGCGTTTGCATTTTCGTTACCATATCTAATTGTATTTTCATTAGTATTAAGTAAACTTGAAGTTGCTCCTTGAAGTGCATATTGGTCTTCATAATATGATCTGTTTATCAAAGTAGTATCTGTCGAAATTGTTCCTGCATACTGAGGCTCGGCTGTAAAACTTGCTTTTCCACTATCAGAATTTAAAACTAAATCGTTGTTTGAACCGGTGGTAGTAGTCAGTGTATTGCTTGACATTGTTACCGTTCCAACTACAGCACTATTTACCTGTAAATCGTTTTCACCGCCACCTAATTGAGCAGTTACATATTCCCTAATTGCTTTTTCTGTTACTAAGGCATTATCTGAATTACCACTAAGTGTACCATCTCTAGAAAATTCTGTAATAATTGCTCCGTAACCACCAAATTGCAACGAACCAAAATTAAGTTGGTCTAATCCAGAAATACTAAATTGCTCTGAATTTAATGTTGCACTACCTGTTGCCTGCTCAACCTGGAACAATGTACCTACTCTAAAGTTACCATCTTGATCAGTTGATGTATAAAATACTCTACCTCCGCAAAGCTCTAATACTTCTTTAGTTTGATCTGCTTTTGCGGTATATGTTGTTCCGCTTGCAGACCATGTTCCTGTTGGTTCATTTGGATAATTAGATGTTACAAAATTACCTGTACCTATATCTAAGAAATCATGACCGGTCATTCTACAACTAGAATATTCAGATCTTATATTAAAAGACGTACCATGGGCTACTGCAGAAGCTTCGCCTATTGATGGTGCTCCTAATTGCAATCTTGCTTTTCCGGTTCCATATGTACCATATTCAAGAACTTTAACAATAATATAATATTTTTCTGTAGGTGTTCCTGCTACATTAACAGTTATTTGAACAATAGAACCTGCCTTAGGTTCAGCAGTTAAACCTTCGACCCATAAATATTGTCCAAATTGTGGTATTTCTGCATAACCTGTCGGAGTACCGCTATCATCGGCTATTGATATACTTGTAACACCGTCACTTGACACACCTTGATGAAGAGCACCTACCATACCGGTTGGATACCCTGTTCCTGCATTACTAACTGAATTATGTAGTACACCATTAGCAACTTTAATAGTAAATGCTGGTCCTCCCGTAAATGATGCTCTAGGATCTGTAATTGTTATTTGAGGAGCATCATTGCCTGTGCCGTAACCCTGCCCAGGATCTAAAATTGTTATCTGTTGTATTGTGTTATCTACCGAAACAATACATCTAAGTTTAGCTCCTGTTCCGGCACCAGCACCTGAATTTGTAACTGTTAATGCTGGTTCTATTTCATATGTTGTTGTTAAGTCTGGAGCAACAATAGATGCTCCTGTTAATGATGTCCAACCACCAGTTCCGGTTTCAGTTTTAACTTCGGCAATTTTTGTTGCAGAAATATAATCATGAATAATACCTGTTTGCCCAAAACCTGTTCCGCCAGTGATAGTTACTCTCATACCATTATACGCATCATTTGCTGCAGAATCTGTTGACTTTAATGTTATTTCTGCCATTGACGAAGAATTATTAGCAGTAGTACCTGTTGCTCTACCTCCTTGTGCATTACCTGATTCTCTAGTTAAATTGGTAGCAGTTGATCCTGACGCCATAGCAACATTAGTTATGCCACCATTTCTAATAGTTAATGATACTGCTCCGTTTGCAGCATCTACATCGTTAACTGCTACAACAGAGGCAGTAGGGGTCCCTGAATAAGATTCGCCTGCATAACTCCATTCTGCCCAACCTATTTGACCTGCATTAGCTCCTACAGTATTAACTTTTACACGATATATTTGAGCTTCTTGCATTCTATTATCAACAGTACCTGTAATTACTACTTCGTTTGCATCGTATCCTTCAGATACTGCACCATAATGTCCATATGAATTATTACCATTTGCAGAACGTATAATGCCACCATGTGTAGTTGTATAACCTACGTGACAGTAATATGTAAATACCGAAACTGCTTCAATCCTGCCTTTATTAGTTGCGAACAATGCAAAGCCATCTGAATTAATTTGTGTAAAGTCATTACATGTAAAACTTTTATAACGACCGCCTCCGTCAGAGCCATTACAATAAATTCCACCGCCTGTGTCATTAATTGCACAACAATTTTGAATAAACGGCGATTTTAAATTAATTTGTCCTTCAGGATCTAATCTAAAACATACACCTTTTACTGTAGGTTCTGTATGACCACTAACTTGTGTGCCCCATACTGTTCCGACCATTCCTCTTAATGTAAATCCTCTAAAAGTAGTTGAGTCGTTCATAAGAAACATAGCAACTTCATTATTAGGAGTGCCTGATGTATAATGATTACCTGCATTTCCAGTATAAGGTATGCACTTGCCTACTCCATTTCCGCCATCGTCGTCCATATTAGGTTCAACAAAAGTAGTTCTCATTTCATAACCCATTATACTAACACCTGCAGGAACTTTTATAGGAAAAAATTCTTTATACGTACCCGGAGCACAAATAATTTGATCTCCTGATACTGCTTTAGAACATGCATATCTTATTGTTTTAAAAGGAGCAGATTGCGACCGGCCCCAGCCTATAATTGCAGTTACCTCGTTCGTAGTTGCATCTACTTCTATGCCTGAACCTAATTCTTCCCAGTATTGATTTACTTGATCGGTGTATTCTGTACTTGACCCAACTGAATTTGTTTTTAATGGTGCTACGTTTTTAACGCCAGCAACAGGACCGCCCTTACAAATATAGACCTTATATAATGTCTTACCTGTAGCATCTTCTCCGTATAATTCTGATTTACCATACGCTACATCATCTATTGTTGTTCCTGAACCAAAATTAGTTAATCCTGTCTGAACAAATGCTCTAGAAGGGTAAGCAGGTTTCCATTTAACAGTATCTGTCGGTAATTCTGAGGTTGCAGATGTTGTAGCAATACATTTATACCATTGTCGTCTATATCCTGGATCCAAGGAAACATCTTCATAAAAAACAATATCACCTATTTGATATGGACCATTTGCAGCGTTAAATGCATTAGGTGCGAATTTAACAATATCACCTGGACGATATTCTTGTCCTCCTGAAACAGCTGCACCATTCGCATCTGTATTATAAAAATTTATATTTGTAGATTGTGCTGGACCTGGAGAATACAACTTATAATCAGCATCTTCACCTTTTGTTGCATCTACATAGAATGTATTACCGGACCAATCAGACCCCCAAGTTATTTCTTGTCCTTTAAAATCAGAAGCAGTATTTCTACCAATTGCTTGTAACTGCCAGCCGCCTGGACCTATAGGTAACCTGGCAGCACTACCTGAAGTTTGTGTTAATAAGTCTCCGGAGGAGGTCATTACATTACCAGTATCACCTTGTGCTAATGTTTCCCAATACCCAGCACCACTAGATTGACCAGGTTGCCGCTGAACGCCACTATCCTGATGATTTCTTACACAAACAAAAGATCCTTGAGCATATCTAACAATATCTCCTAATTTATATGATGTGCCTGAAATCCAACCTCCAGTTTTGTATTCAAAACCTTTTGATAATAATTCAAAATATGAAGAATTTGTTACGGTACCCGAACCATCGTCTATTTGCGGATATTGACTAGTATGATCTGTTTTTACCACATAAGAATAACCGCCATATGTTACTACATCGCCGACTTCGTAATTAGAGCCATAATTAAATACGCCCTCCATATTGAAGCCTGTAGTTAAGACAGACCATTCTGTTGCATTTTGAGAAGGTTTTTTATTAACATTATCTGCTTTAGCAATATAAGAATAACCACCATATGTTACCACATCGCCAATTTGGTATTGTGTAGCCGATGACCAAGATGATTCCCACTCTAATCCTGCTAAAAATGTAGCCCATTTAGATGCATCCCAGGATGCCGTAGATGTGTGTTGAGTTGAACAAATATATAAATTAGCTCCCCATGATACAACATCGTTTAATTTATATGCATAACTAGAACCGTTATCTGTCCATTTACCTTTGTACGCAAAACTTTCTGTATGTAACTGCCATCGATTTGTTGTAGCATTTAGGTCTACATAAAAATCTGCATCGGCAGTATGATTTACCACACAAGTATATGTATTAGCCCCAAATTTTACAATGTCATCAACAATATACGATGTACCGGTAACCCAGTCACCTTTCCATTTGAACTTTAATCGTCCTAAGATAAAATCAGCCATTAAACCGTTCCTTATAATTTTATATATTTATTAAACAGGATCCCCTGAAGGATTTCCTACTTCTTTATATCTAGCAACTAATTTTCCGTCAGCATTTAAAAGATAATATAATTGTAAATTATCAAATCGCATTTGATCGTGTTTTCTATGAACTACATTAGTATCCCAAGGATCATTTCCTGTTTCTTCATATCCTACATATAAAGAGTTTCTTTGTGTAGTTCCGTCTGCTAAAACACCATCAACCATGTCTTCAAGTCCATTATAAGCAAACCCCGTGTCTAGGGTTAAATCTACATCTTCAGTACCATTTAGTTTTATTTTTGTATATATTAGTGCATATTCTGCATCAACATCTTTAGGGGTGCCATTTATAACTACACTTACAGTTTCTCCTGGTTTTCCCCTTCTCATGGCATGCATAGAATATTCATCACTTATTTGATTAACACCGCCCGAACCTGATACTGAACCACTTCCAGGACTTATAAAATCTGATAGATAAATTGACATTTAAAATATTCTCCATGTAGAGCCATTATAAACTAAACCAAAAGATGCTAAATTATAATCTACAATTAAATCTTCGGCTAAATCCATAATAGTATTACCATTTCTTAAAATTGTTGCTGGCAAAGTCGATAAATTTCCGCCGCCGTCAGAAATATGAACTGCATCTCCTGTAGTAGGTGATGCAGGCAAAGTAACAAACACAGAATTTATCCTAGTATCTAATTGTACATTTTCCCCAGCAGTTATCGAAAAATTTGTATTTTTATAAGATACATTTGGTTGAGCTCCGTGCAATGTTTTAAAAACTAAATTTCCCGAACCATCAGTAGTTATTGCATCTCCGGCAGTCCCAGAATTTATTGTTTTAATTGTGTTTGCAGTAACCGAATTATCTGATATTAGACTTGTAGTTTTTAAAGCCATTATTCATTCCGTACTCCGTGTACTAATATTTAGCAAAATTACGGTAAATGACTATTTATAGATATGATTGTATAAAAAATCATACGATGATGGTAAGTTTTTAACAAAATCTATTCTAGATTTAATAGAATCTATGATAAAATTTTTTTTAAAATTAATATTTTTTAATTGTTCAGTAGAATAATTAAATTGAACTCTTTCTGCAGGATTATAATTATTACCCATTAGAATACAAAACATTCCTTCTTTTCTAAAATCAAATCGATCAAATGTAAATATCTCATGTAAATTTTGTGCAATATTTTCTTCTTTAACATGTAAATCGTATTCATATCTTGATTGGTCGATTTCATTTGTAACATAGTTCCAATATGGCGTATCATCTCGTCTAGACAATGCATAATGTACTCCGACAAAATCTGAAAGACCTGACATCTGTGCTTCACAGGAAGTATTAAATAATATTTTATCTAACTTGTTTATATGACCTTCATGTAGTTGCATTAATTTAATAAACTTTATAATGTTTTCATGAGTGGTTAATAGTCCTGTCGATTCTAATGGTTCTATAAAACCATATGATAACCCAATAGCTAATACATTTTTGTGAAATGCTTTTTTATGATAACCATGCCTAAAACTAATATGATTAACATTATCATTCCATCCTGTTTCTTTTCTAAATTCTTCTTCTGCTTGATCTTTAGTTAAAAACTCCGAAGAATAAACATATCCTGCTCCTTTTCTTTTCCATAACGGAATATCCCATAACCATCCTGAAGATAAGGCTTTGCAATCTGTTACGTTATGTATTGAATTTTTTTGATCTTCTATTGTAGTGTATGGTATTCTTGCTGTAACTGCTTTATTATTCGGTAGATGCGGAAATTGATACCAATCTACACCTAATGTTTTTTCAATTAATAGCGATTTAAATCCTGTACAATCTATAAATAGATCGGCCGTTAATGTATGATTAGTAGATATAATTTTTGTTATTCCTAATTCATTACATTCTATATTGTTGACTTCGTCTAAAATATGTGTTATTCTATTGTTGTATCTATTTTTTAAAAAAGTAGCCAAGGCATCTGCATCTAAATGGTATGCAGTATGGTTAAAAAAATCAAACCCACAAACATCTTGTGTTGTTTGTTTGTTATATTCTGCTAGTAAACTATTAATATTATAAAATCTAACAAAATCTTCACACGAAATTTCTTTAGGAAACAATCGTTGTAAATCTAAGAAAATAGGAATATCAAATTCGGTTGAAAATTTGTATTTCTCATCATCAGGAGGCATAATAAAACCTCCAAATGGATATTGAAATCTTGTACCAATTTTATGAAAGTTTGTAAACTGAATTGAATTTTTATACGTAGCACTACATTCTTTCATCCAATCTTGATCTGTTAAATCTAATAAGCGAAAAAATCTATTAATATGTCCCAGAGTAGATTCACCTACTCCTATATTAGGTATATTAGGTGATTCGATTAATGTTAAATTTATTT
>MDTE01053487.1_pt1 | contig 24111 bp, 33 predicted proteins | sample 811231 | NCBI WGS metagenome assembly MDTE01 (sample SAMN05326651, study PRJNA326480) | marine metagenome | isolation source: seawater | place: Indian Ocean: Red Sea | collected 2010 | reverse complement strand
TTTAATAACTGCAGATGGACAGTACACTAGCATATATGACTCAAGTCTTACAGGAACATTTTATTCATCTGCTTTGGATTCAACATCAGGAGTTGATAGTTCAAATACAGGAACTAATATTGCTGATGTCACTGCTGATGCTAACTCGCAAAGAGACCCTGTGTTTACTACACCGTCAAATCTAGGCGAATATAAGTATGACAACTACTATATTCAAAAGATTGATGTGTATGATCCTGATGCGGCAAGAATAGGGAATCAACAAGTAAACAATTTGTCATATGCAATCACATCAGGTTCACTACCTTCAGGAATAACTTTAGATCCTCTGAATGGAGAACTGTATGGTGAATTGCCTGTGGTTGATCAAGACACAACTTATACATTTACTATTACTGCATCACGTTTAGGATTTGAACCTACCTATTCAGGAGCAGACAGTACTGTACTAAGCACAGTCAATTCTGTATCCAAATCCTTTACACTTATAATTAAAGGACCAAAAACAAGTCAAATTAGTTGGGTAACACCAGCGGAGGTACATTTGTAATGCCTGCAATTTTTTTAGGATCGATAGCACCATTCAAAGTAAGTGTTTTCAAAGTTTCTGCCACTAGTGGCACAGGCAGAAGTATAACTTATGCTTACAAAAAAGGACGGTTACCACAAGGACTTGAAATACAACCAGACGGTGAAATATATGGACGGATGAAAGATAGAGTGTTCACTATTGATCAAGGGACGACTACTTTTACAGGGAATGACAGTTCAAGCACAGTATTTGATACAGAATATTATTTTACTGTGACTGCAACTGATTCGCAAAAACTATTAAGTGCAGATCAAGAGTTTATGATAAGAGTTTACAAAGATCATTATGCGGCTGTTGCAAATTTATTTTCCAGATCATATCTTGATGAAACAAGCAGAACAAATTACGAAGCATTGGTAAATGATTACAAAATATTTGACCCAACAATGTTGTACAGACCAGACGATGAATTTTTCGGCAAGAACTATGCTAGAAATTGGTTGTTCTTATCAGGGGTAAAACTGGAAAACATTAAAACAATAGTTCAATATATGGAGAACAATCATTTTGATACAAGACTATACTTTGGAGATATTAAAACTGCCAAAGCAAAAACAAATTCAGGGGAAACAATATATGAGGTTGTGTATGCAGAACTAATTGATCCAAATGAAAGTATTCAAGAAGACAGCACACTTAAATCTGTTGCTAATCAAGCAGAATTTGAAATAGGAACAAAATACTATACCAATGCAATTGAAAATTTAAGAAATGAAATCAAAGATAGACAATTTGGGCCTTACTATGTGTATGGAAAAATTACAAAAAACTATTCTGCATTTGGCGGTAATGATGACGATTATGATTACAAAGGAAAAACAACAACTGAACTTACGTCTCAACAGTTATTTGATTTGATTGGGTCTACAGGATATCATTATCCAGTGTACTTATCACAACCAACTGCAAAACAAGCAGACATAGATGCGGGTGGAAGTGGTACATATCATGCACACTACATTGAAGGATATGGTAATCAAATATTTTATATGCCAGACACATCATCATATCATGGACAGTCAGCATACGATAGTAGTTTGGCCACCGCAAGAGAATACACTGGTAAACTGTATGCTGGAGCATATCATCCAAATGAATATTTGCCACTATGGATGCAAACTGATCAAGGCAGTGGACAACCATTAGGTTATACAAAGGCGTTGGTGTTAGCATACGTCAAACCAGGCTTTAGTGACGTAATAAAATACAGGATTGAAAATAATCAAACATTTGATCTTAAGTCACTAGACACAAAAGTTGATCGTTGGGAAATGGATATGAACTTAGGAACAACTTTCGATAGAAACATAAAAATAAGGTCCACAACTGCTGATGGTTCTACTTTAGCATATACTTTTCCTATTCCAAATTTATTAATAAATCAAAGTGCAAGTATTCACGTTACTGATAACGGGGAATATGTTGATCCTTCTACTTACTCAGTTTCAAGTAATGCAGGAGCAGGTGATTCTTCTGCAGATTCAACACTAGCAGGAATAACAGTAACCTTTACCACAGCACCAGTGCTAGGTCATGTAATTTTAGTCAAGACTAAACCGACTACATTCCAAGAAAGATTAGAAGCAACATTTGACCATGGTGCTATATTAGTCACTGATGGTGGCGATTCGGCAAACTTTGTAGAAGGCGAATATGTAACTGGTAGTTCGAGTGGCGTCAGTTACAGGGTAGAAAGACATCATGCAACACAGGTTCATAACTATTTGGATCTTAATGCTGGTGATTCTGCCAGTTATACTGAGGGAGAAACGGTAACAGGATCTGTCAGTGGTACCACAGCAGTTGTCACGAGATTTACTTACAATAGCATACCTACTCAGTTCGATGGTGGCGGTACTAGGTTCCAAGATGACGGATTTACACTAGATGTTGGCCTACATATTGATGGCCGATATCATGGACTTAACGAAACAACGATTGATAAATATTTACTGTTCCCAAAGAGGAATATTACAGGTTAGTAAAATAGACTAAATAAAACAAATGGCAAGTGCAATATCAACAACTAGTATAGACGCAACATTTCCAGTCGCAGGACAGGATAATGATTCGCAAGGATTTAGAGATAATTTCAGTCAAATTAAGACTCAGTTAGACACAGCCTCCTCAGAAATTACAACAATCCAAACTAACCAAGCAGTAACCAACGCAACTACAAACTTTAATGGGCATGATATTCAAAATGCTATATTAATAGACGTAGGACAAAAAGTAGTTGCAAAAGGAACTGTGTCTGGTTCACAGACTATTGATTTCAGTGCAGGTCCAATACAAACAATTACGACTAGTGGAGCACTTACACTTGCATTTACAAATTTTCCTGTTGAGGATGATGGATCAACAAATGCTTATGGTAAGGTTAAACTTATTATCACAAACGCAAGTTCACATTCAATTACACTTACAGGAGTAACACTTCCATTCCTAAGAAATCCTGATGCATCAACAGCATCAGCAAATGATTCAACTGTTGGTGTTGACTATTCAACTAGAGTTGCTATACCAGCAGAAACAGGAACAATGGTTATTGAAGTTTGGTCAGTAGATGGCGGATCAAATAAATTTGCATCTTATCCTATATTTTACTAATTGACTTAACTGGAAAAATCCAGTAAAATGCTAATATGTTCAATCCATTTATAGAAAACTTAGACGAACTTTCAGATGACGAATTAACTGCAAAAATTTCTGAACTTCGAGTAAAAATGAATCAAGCGTCAAAGGCCGCACCAAATATGCTCCAACAATTACAGATTGCACTCAATGATCACGTGCAAGAACAAGGTAACAGAATGCGTAAACGACAACAAGAAGAATTAGAAAAAGGTGATGGCGACACCGGTAAGGTTATTAAAATAGAATGACGTACAAAGATGATTATATGTCTTGGGCAGGAGGATTTTCTGCTTGTCTATTTTTAGAAAATGAAATAGTTCCTAATTCATATTCAGTTGAAATAACTTTTGAAACTATAACAAATAATATTAGTCATCAGAATATTAGTTTCGAAAGGGTCAAACACATGATCAATGTCTACCTACAAAATTCAATGATAGTCAAGTATGACAATCCAAAAATAGAAATGCTTAAAAATTTAAAAGTAAATTTATTAACAACTCCTTTAGATCCAATTGACTCTATTATTGCAATTTGTTTACATAAAAAATTATCAAGCATAACAGATAGTATGCTGAATATTGGAAAAGTAATAATTCAAAGTTGGCAAGGAGACCATATCAAATACGAAATAACAAATGATATGCCAGAGTATAATCTACTAGAAAAACACAACATAGAAAAAACCATATGGTGGAATCATGCAGGTCCACAATGTCATCATAAGTCTTTGCATTTTTTGAATAATATGGTCTTTAATTATTCATGGAAAGATGTTAAACTTAATTATGACGCAGACACAGAACAAACTGATAGCAAGTTTCATCCGGTAATATTAGATGGTGGAAAGAATGAAGACTAATCAATACGGACAGGTTACATACAACTCTCAAGAACTATTCGAACAACTATATCAAAATGCTGACCTATCGATAGCATCAGTGTTGGGTGATGCAACAGATGTAGACTTTCAAAAGCACAATCAAGCAATTGACAACGAATTATTAGAACTTGATAAAATACAGTTTCCTACACAAATGGACATATCTGTAGAACAGTTTGATACACAAAATCAACACAATTGGTATATGCCTAAAGAATTTAAGGATATTGATGTTGAAAAATTTATTCATGCTTTATGTGAAACTGAAGAAGAACATGACAGGGTTACACAAGAACTACTGCTATACAAAGAACGTGATATGTACAACATTCTTAGATTTATGATCTATCTTGTGCATTTTATGACACAAAATAATATTGTATGGGGCGTAGGTAGAGGTTCAAGTGTTGCAAGTTATTGCCTATATTTGATTGGTGTGCATAAGGTAAACAGTATTAAATATAATCTTTTCATAGAAGAATTCTTGAGATAAGTAATTGCATAGGAGACATTAATGAAAAACACAAGACACACAGTACGCAGTATGCAAGGTAAGGAAGTTGATTTTGAAAAACTTAGACTTGCCAATGCCCTTGAACCTGCAGTTGGAAATGTAAGAGTAAACACAAGAGGTGATGAAATAGGCCCTAACGGTGAAATCATTCGCAAACGTGAGGAAATTGTTAATGACTACTATAAAACTAACCCCAAAGCAGTAAAAGACGAAGTTAAGTTACCTCCTGTGACCAAAACCAAAGAGGTAGACGGTGTCAATTATGAACTGCGTGGAGGTAAATGGTACGTTGCATAGGTTATGGCAAAACAACTTGTCAATGACCCAGATATACTAGCACAATTACACGGCCTTAATAAAGCACCCAAAAAGAAAAAACAAAGCAAAAAGAAAAAGTCTCTGCCGAAGGAAACCATTAAAGAGGTTCCTGTAATCAAAGAGGTTGTAAAAGAAGTAATCAAAGAAGTGCCAGTCTACAAAACGGTAGAAAAAATCGTTGAAGTTCCAGTGGAAAAAATAGTGGAAAAAATAGTAGAAAAAGAAGTGATCAAAGAAGTGCCTGTAGAAAAAATTGTTGAAGTAGAAAAAATAGTTGAAAAAATAGTTGAAAAAGAAGTTGAAGTCAAGCCAAAAAAGCAGTATAATAAAAAGTCGTTATTTACTCCGGCACAACAACCGGTACAAGCAGGAGGCATTAAAGAAGATGAAATCGATCAAGACAGTTAAGGGAAATATCATACCAATCAAAGACCATGTGTTAGTTTCCGATATGGAATTTGCCCAACTAGTTACAGAAGGCGGAATAATTATACCAGGAGATGAAGGTTCAAGCAGAGGTATTCATCCACGTTGGGGTAAAGTTTACTCAGTAGGCCCAGAGCAGAAGGATATTAAAAAAGGTGAGTGGGTACTTGTTGATCATGGCAGATGGACAAGAGGTGTTACACTTGTGACAGATGATGGTGAAGAACTACAAGTAAGACGTGTTGACATCAAAGATATTTTAGGCAAACAAGACAATAAACCAAATGCAGTTTATCAATCAGGAGTCTACAGTGGCAACGCAGAACAAGTTGACACATTGGGTAGGCTTGACAAAGACTTATAAACAATATACAATTAAGCAATATGCAAGAACTGTGGACTGAAAAATATAGGCCGAACACAGTTGAAAACTATGTGTTTCGAGATCAATCCCAAAAAGAACAAGTGCAAGGTTGGATAAATGGAAAAACTATTCCACACTTGTTGTTTTCAGGTGCTCCTGGTATTGGCAAAACAACACTTGCAAAAATACTAATCAATGAACTGCAAATAGATTCATATGACGTGCTAGAAATAAATGCATCTCGTGAAAACTCTGTTGATGTTATTCGAGAACGCATTAGTAATTTTGTTGCAACCATGCCATTTGGTGATCTTAAGATTGTGTTGTTGGATGAAGCAGATTATATATCTCCCAATGGTCAAGCGGCTTTGAGAGGAGTAATGGAGCAGTATGCAACGACAGCAAGGTTCATACTGACTTGTAACTATCCAAACAGAGTGATTCCTGCTTTGCATTCAAGATGTCAAGGATTTCATATTGAACGTATAGATCAAACAGAATTTACTGCAAGAGTGGCCAAAATACTTGTAGATGAGAATATCGAAATTGATATAGACACACTTGATACTTTTGTTAAGGCAACATATCCTGATCTTAGAAAGTGTATCAATCTTGTGCAGATGAACAGCACTAGTGGCAAACTTATGCCACCACAAAAAAGTGATACAGGATCTGCAGACTATAAAATTGATATGGTAGAACTATTCAAAGCAGGAAAAATAGTTGAAGCAAGAAAACTAATTTGTTCACAAGCAAGACCAGAAGAAATGGAAGACATATATCGTTGGATGTATGACAATCTTACGTTATGGTCCGATGATGAAGAAAAACAAGACAAGGCAGTATTGATTATTAAGAAAGGATTGGTTGATCATTCATTTGTTGCTGACCCGGAGATAAATTTGGCGGCTTGTCTTATACAACTGGCTAAACTAAAATGAAAAATGCATATCTAATAGCAAATTATCTAATGGTACCAGCAGACAGAATGCAAACCAGCACAAAAGACTGGATGAAGAAACAAGATTCTGTAAAATACAATGAACAAATTACCTTTGCAAGAAACTTGAAAACTGACGATTTACAAACAGCCAAGGTGATACTTGATCTTAAACGTAAAAAAATTGTTAAGAATAGTGCAAACGAAAATTCAGACTATAACGAACTATACGACTTCTATAACAAATACTATGCTAAACAAATTGAACAGTTTACAAGTCAGTAGTATCATTTACTCCATAAACATTTAAAACTTCTATCACTGCAGGATGTCTCTCAATATCTTCTGCAGAAAATTCACATATATCTATGTACTCATATTCATTGTTCTGTACAAGTTTCATAAATTCTTCTAGTCCGTTTTGTCCTCTTCTGTCAGATTGCTGGAGATCACCAGTCAATACCATTTTACTATCATCACCTAGTCGTGTTAGCAACATTTTTAGTTGGGATGGTGTTGCATTTTGCATTTCATCCGCAATAATGACAGCATTTTTAAAAGTCCTGCCACGCATATATGCTAGAGGCGATATTTCAATTATCCCTTCAGATATCATTGACTGTATGCGATTGTTTGTCCAGGTGTCTTTGAACACGTCAAAAATTGGTCTAGTCCATGGATCCATCTTTTTGTTGATGTTTCCGGGTAGAAAGCCTAATTGTTCATCAGCGGTCACCGTAGGTCTTGTAATAACAATTTTTTCCACTTTTCCCATGCCAAGAGATTTGACTGCGTGTTGAACTGCCAGTAGTGTTTTACCTGTACCTGCTGGACCAACACCAAACACAATCTTCTTAACATCTTGTTCCATGACGTCAATGTAATTCTGCTGAGATTCATTTCTGGCCTTTAGCAGGTCTGATTTCTTCTCTCTGTGTATGACGGTGTTACCCTCGTAATTGTAAAAGTCCACGACATCAGCCATGGCTCTTTTCATCGCTTTTTGTTTGCGTTTACTCATATATGCTCCTTGAGTGTTTTTTTGGTAGGTTTTAGTATGATTTTGTAGTATAATCACACTAATATTTACTGGACAGATATCAATAAAGTAATGTACTATAATGGTTGTTTCCAGGTAAATACATAAAATGGTATGACCTTATGCATGATATTTTAGACATATTAAAGAATATTAAAAAAGTTTACACACAGGATATGACTGTAAGACTGCTTACAGACTTTGAAAGAGTGCTAGATGATCTTGATCTTTATGTGTATGCAAACTGGGAGAATGGTGAACTTGTTGAAGGCCCTATTGAAGACAGGCATACTGTGAGTGCAAAGTTTATGTGGCCAAAAGATGAAATGCCAGATCCAGATGGTGGTAAAAGATTGCTTGATTATGATATTCGTGTTACCTACCAAGAAGATATTTTACTTAAACCACGTGAAATAAAAGACGTATCAGATTTTAGACCAGGCACACGAAAAGCAAAAATGGATCAATATCCAATTTGGATTGTTGGTATAACAATTCCAAAAAAACTTATTTCCGACTTTGCATTGAAAGGTGACAGAGATGCAGAAGCAGAGAAAAATGCTATTGTGCAACCAGACGCAGAAGAAAAAGCACCTGCACAAACTCCGGCACCAGCACCAGCGGAAGAGGAAGATTTAGGAATAGAAATATAATGGCTTTAAGAGGTGGTGATCTAAAAGGATTTGTTGAAGACGTAATTAATATTGATCTTTATAAGGCAAAAATGGGATCCGATGATGGTATAACAGTTTTATCTTTTGAAGTAAAAGATAAAGGTCCTGCCGAAGACCTAATGAACTTTTTAGAAAAAGGTTATGATTATATTTTAGACGCAGACTTGACTGCAGGTGAAACAGAATCAGGCAACTACATGGTGTTCGTTGAAATGGAAAGAACAGAAATGTTGCCTAAGCAAATGACCGAAATATTAGCAGATGTAACTAGATTGACAGAAATACAAAATTGGAAATTTAAGTATTATAAGAGAGACACAGTACATGAATTTTCTACAGAAAATATAGCAGAAATAGTACCAACAAGTGTCGAAGCATACACGGCACAAATAGATGAACAGACAGCATTTGATTTGGCAGAATTTTTTAATGCAACAGATATAAGAAAAATAAGTGTAAAAGGAAATGACGTAGTTTTACACAAACAGTTTACAAAGCATCAATTTGAAATACATCATTTTGGAGATAGAAGAATCGTTACAGAAGAAATGGGATCTCCTTTGATTAGAATTGACGAATCATCAATGAATCAATGTGTGTATCTGTCAAAATGGTTAGGGTACAATTTTGGTATAACCAAAATGGACGATAAATTTGTATTGTCACATCAAGACATGGATCTAGTTCTTACGTCTAAGGAAATATAATGTTTAGTGGAATTAAAATAGCAATAATTTTAGCAGTGCTCTCTTTGGTTGGCGGAGGATTTGTATATGTAAAGGGATTACAGGCAGATCTAGCAACATCAGAAGCAAACAATGTAGTGTTAGAAAATATTAAAGCCGAACAAGATGCAGTGATAGAACAAATGAAAAAAGATTTTGAAGCAATAAACAAAGCAAAAGCAGAATTAGAAACTGCATTAGAGGCGGCAGAAAAAGACAACAAAAATTTAGCCAGTAAATTTGCCAAATACGATATTGCATTATGGGGAATGCAAAATCCTGAAGCCGCTGAAAAGACTATAAACAGAGCAGTAAGACACGTCAATAGATGTATAGAAGTTGCCAGTGGTGCGCCTGTTGGACCAAAAGATTTTTACAACAGACAATGTGAACAATTAATGGAAGATAAGTTTGCAGAAGCAGGAATGCCTTATAAGGCACCTGAGGAGACCACAGAATGAAAATATTATTAATAGGACTAGTTGCATTATTCTTGACCAATTGTGCAGGTGTCAAACAAATTGAAAGTGTAAAAGTGGCAGTAGCAAAGACTCCTTTGAATTTGGAACAACCGGCCCCAATAGAAACATTAGAGGTTGAATGGTACGTCATAAACGAAAATAATTACAAAGAAGTATTTGACAAGATCACAGCAGATGGACGTAAACCAGTATTGTTTGCATTGACAGATAAAGGGTACGAAGCATTGTCAATAAATTATGCAGACCTGCGTAAACATATTCTTGCCCAACATGAAATAATAATCCAATACAAAGAATACTATGAAAGCGAAGAAGACCAAGACTGATAGTTATGGCAATGAAGTGCCTGTTGGTACATCCTTTGACGAATATTGGTCACAGCAAGATAATATGCTAGATCTTTCTTTAAAAGAATCATTACGTCAAAGAGATGAACGCAAAAAAAAAGAGTCGAATAAAAACACATAATAATTAATTGTATGTGTGGCATTTACGGACATATTAATTTAACTGATAATTGTTTACAACAAATGGGCGATGTTATTGATCATCGTGGACCAGATGCCCAAGGAATATATAAGTCCAAAAATGTAAATCTAGGCCATAAATTATTAAGCATAAGAGCAGAAGTTAAACACAGTAAACAACCATGGAAATCTGATAAAGGCAACATACTTGTCTATAATGGAGAAATTTACAATACAGAAGAACTTAAACAAATTCTTGTTGAAAAAGGTTGTAAATTTAAAACAAAGTGTGATACAGAAATATTAGCACACGGACTTGATACATTTGGTGTAGATTTTATTTCCAAAATGGATAGTATGCATTCATTTGTTTACTATGACAAAAAACTAAAACAATTAATTTTTAGTGTTGATCATGCAGGGATGAAGCCACTGTACTTTTCTTATCATAATGGTGGCTTAATATTTTCCAGTGAAATAAAAAGTTTGCAGGCGGTAAGATCTTACAACCAAATTAATTCTATGGCATTTATTGAATGGTGTAGATTTGGAATAAACATGACAAATGAAACTTTGTACGAAAATGTGTTTAAGTTTATGCCAGGAGAAACAAAAATATTTGATATAAAAGAAAACAAATTTATAGAAACTACCTGGGATCGAATACAGCCTACTGAACCTGTGGATTTTGACCCGAATGATTTGTATGAAATTTTAGAAAACACAATGTTAGAACACTTCCAAGGAGTGCATAAATTTGGACTGTATCTAAGTGGCGGAATAGACAGTATGACAATATTACATTTCTTACTAAAACATGATATTCCATTTCATTCAATAACAACTGGTAATGCAACAGATATGCAAAACACAAAGCACAATATATCATACAATGATGATCTAAAAATGGTAAGAGATATTAGAAAACAATGGGGATACAAAGATGGAGAATGGAACTTGCCTACACAGACACACCAAGAAATTATTTACAAAAAACATTGGTATAAGAATGATATGGAAGAAGCATGGAAAACTTTAGAAGAGCCTTGCTTTAATTTTAACCATCCTCTGTATTTGTATTGTAATAAACAAATGAAAGAAAATGGTGTTAAAGTGACATTGTCTGGAGATGGTGGTGATGAATTGTTTGCTGGATATCACAAGTACCATAAAGATTTTAGAATAGGACCGCATCGTCCAAAAATGAAATTGAGCCAAGTCATTGATCAGATTTGGGATAAGCCATTATATTTGAAAATGGCTCCAGGATACAGTTGGGACTTTACACAATGCAAAAAACACATGGCAAGAGTTATGGAACCTTTTTTTGAAAATGATTATTGGTATAATAGTTGGCTGGCCGCAGACATAATGGACATGAGTCATAGATATTTCATGCGTAATGATAAATTTAGTATGTCTCAAAGCATGGAAGGACGTTTTCCTTTTATGGGTAAAAATTTACGCCAATATGCCTACAACATACCATCTGCAGAAAAATATCAAAAAGGAATAAAATATCCACTTAGAAAAACCATGCAAGATTACTTTCCACGTGGACTATTTTATAAAGAAAAAACAGGTTGGTCTCTTCCTAGTGCCCAATGGCTGAATGAATCAACAGGAAGTCTACGCAGAGATATAAAAAATTTATGGCCACAAAAAGGAGAAGAAATATCCGTGGATAAGGCATTCGCTTTGCCTGCCTATGCTAAATTTAGAACACGATTCTTAGTTAAGGGTGTGCCAACAAAAAGTTTGTTTGCCATGTCAAGGATACGCAAATGGGCCAAAGATAATAATATGGTACTATATTAATAAATACTATCATGAGCGAAACAGATAAAATTGTTGTACCTGCTGAAAAACCAACTGCAAACAAAAAAGTAAAAGTAGAACTAGAAGTTGATACATCAGCCAAAGACTTAGGTCCTAATCCCTATATAAAGTGGATACACATGGCAAGAGCCGTTGATGCATGGCGTATATTTCCAAGAATATTCTTAACTGTTTACATTGTGTTATTATACAAATGCACAATTTGGTTTATGGGTCTTGAAGATCCAAATATGAATCAGGCAGGATTAATATCTGTAGTGGTAGGTGCCGGAGCGGCTTGGTTTGGTTTATATGCTGGTACAAAGTCAGATACCAAAAGCGAACCAAATAAATAATTGACAATAACCTATTTTCAAGTAAAATAAGCATATGGCCAATTACTATGATGTGTTAGGTGTCGCCAAAGATGCTGACGCACGAACTATCAAATCTGCATATAAAAAACTTGCCAAAAAATACCACCCTGACGTAAATCCTGGAGCAGGTGAAAAGTTTACAGAAATAAATGATGCATATCAAACACTAAGTGATCCACAAAAAAAAGCAGAATATGACAATCCTTTAGCAGGTGGATTTAGTTTTTCAACCAGTGGTGCACCTGGTGATATTTTTGAACAGTTTTCACATATATTTGGAGATGGTTTTGGCGGCAGTCCCTTCCATAGAAGGGGAAGACGTCCTATAAAAAATAGAGATATGCAAGTTTCTATTCCATTAAACTTAGAGGAAGTATATTCCGGAGTAAAAAAGACAGTCAATATAAAACTGGTATCTGGGAGAACAGAAACAGTTCAAATTGACGTTCCGCCAGGACTACTACAAGGCACACAATTAAGATATCCCGGTTTAGGAGATGATTCACAGCCTGATCTGCCACGTGGAAACTTACTAGTACATATAGAAGCGAGTAGACATCCAAGGTTTGTGCGGGAAAATTATGATCTTGTATATCAACATACAATCGATTGCTTCGATGCCATGTTAGGAACTGAATTTGTTATAACACATCTTGACGATAGGAAACTGAAAATTACTGTGCCACCAGGTACACAGGCTGGAACAGTGATGAATCTACACAATGAAGGTATGCCAATAGCAAGACGTAACCGTAATGGTAATATGTTAATTAGAATAAATGTGAATATTCCAACAAATCTAACAAACGAACAAAAGAAAATTATCAAAGGACTAAAATGGTAAATTTATTGTTTGAAAAACAAGACGCCAATAACTTAGAATGGATCAACACTAAGGAAGATATTAGGAATAATACTTGCCTTATTAAAAATGTTTCAACAGATTTTTACTCACCTGTTGATAATGTGTTTAGTCCATATCAAACATTAAAAGATGGCGGACAAGATGTAAAGTTATTATACCTTAATGAAGTTGAGGATCCTACAAACTTAAATTTAATTTTTTTTATACATTTAGATCGATTTCAAAATCTACGTCAATATTCTTACAGAATATGGGATGCTATACCTGCTAAGATAAAGGAATGGTCACAAAATGATTCAATAAAAATAGTGTTTTGGTTCTGTGATGAAGGGTACTCCCTGTCCAATGGAGACTGGTTTTTAGAATTATGTAGAGGGTGTACGGACATGGATATTGAAAAAGTTTGGTTATGGAACGGAGATTACTATGCGGCGGTTAATCAAAGATATGCAATACAAAAACAATACCCAAACGATAAACTTATGCAAGTCCAAAGTCTTCCTCTGTTTGACTTTGCATCAAAACAAAATATGAGTATCCCACAAGAGCAGGTTCCTACAAAAAAAATTGTAAGTCTTAATGCAAGAGATGATTTACATAGAAGATTTTTGTATGAAGCACTCGAACCACACTTGGATGACTGTATTTTTAGTTATTGGTTTAGATACGGTAAGATGGATTACATAGATACTGTGTGGAAGTTTGCATGGCATTGGGGATGTACAGATGCTGAAGCACATAACCTTGCAAAATATACAAATTACGAACCAATCAGATACAAACTTGCATCACGGCTCAATACTGAAGGACAAGAAGTGTACACAGATGTAAGAAGTGACTCTGCTAACAATGTTAGATTAGATGAACAAACACTTGCGGCAGTCCATGCCATTGCAGAAACAGTATTTGGTCCTGCAGATGGTCAATCTCATGAGTACGCACCACGTTTTATTACGGAAAAAGCATACAAACCAATGGTAGTAAAGAGACCTTTCGTTATATTAGGTCATCATAGAATATTGCAAAATTTAAGAGCAGATGGGTATGAAACTTTTCCTGAATTATGGGACGAATCGTACGATGCAATTGAAAATCCATTGGATAGAGCAAGGGCAGTCCAGGCTGTGTTAAAAAATTTACTTGCAAAAGATCAAAAAACCTTAAACAATATGGTTGCATCTGTGCAGGACAAACTAGATCATAACTTTAACAACTTACAAAAAGTTTCAATTACAAATAGGATAGAAAAATGTCTAAAGAACTTATGGAAATTTTAAAAGAAGGACATCCTTTCCTTTATAAGAAATTACCTCTGGTAGATCTATCAACAAATCAGGTTGACTTAGACAAATTGTGTAGTACAATGTATGACACAATGAAAGCAAATGACGGAATGGGATTAGCGGCTAACCAAGTAGGAGTTGAACAAAGAGTTTTTATTATGGATGATGATGAACGTTACTATTTTAATCCAAAAATTGTTGATACATCAAATGAATTGTGTATGGACAAGGAAGGTTGTTTAAGTTTTCCTAATATGTGGGTAAATGTAAAAAGGCCAAAAGAAATAACTGTTGAATGGCAGACTAAAGCAGGTGTATTAAAGTATGCAAAGTTTGACGATTATTGGGGTAAATGTTTTCAACATGAATTGGATCATTTAAATGGTATAACATTTGATACAAGAGTATCTAAATTAAAATGGGACAATGCAAAAAAGAAAAAGGTAAAAGATGAGTCTAAAAAGTGATGAACAACTAGAAAAATGTTTTCAGTCTGCAGTTGATTTTGCAAAAAATAGAAAACATGAATACGTTACAGTAGAACATTTGTTTTATGCTATTCTAACCAATGAAGATTTTGGTGAAAAGTTAATAGAATATGATATCGACATAGCACCATTACTCAAAGATTTGCTTGAATATTTAGAAACAAAAATGGAGGATATAACTTTACCAGATAATGACGGTAATCTGCCTAGTAGAACTGCTGGTTTGGATAGAGTATTAAACAGAGCATTTACACAGGTTGTTTTTAGTGGCAGAGAAATAATGAGCACCATTGACGTTTTCCTTGCAATATATAATGAAAAGAAATCATATTCAAAATATTTGTTAAACAAACACTCAATATCAAAAGAAAAATTTATAGACGCAGTTACAATTGAAATTGAAACTGAACTTGATGAGATATCGGATAAACAATCTGAACAAATACTAAAACAGTTTACAACTAATCTGTCTGAGCAGGCCAAAAAAGGACTAATTGATCCTGTAATAGGCCGAGCAAAAGAGATCGAAGACATCTCCTTAACATTAGCAAGAAGAACAAAAAATAATTGTTTACTAATAGGTGATCCAGGTGTTGGAAAAACTGCAATAGCAGAAGGACTGGCACTTAATATTAACAATAAAGATTGTCCCAAGTTTTTATTTGACCACACAGTATTTGGACTAGAAATTGGTTCACTGATTGCAGGATCAAAATACCGTGGTGATTTCGAAGAGCGATTAAAAGTTATTCTCAACATTTTAGAAAAACAAGGCAAAGCAATATTGTTCATCGATGAAGCACACATGATGAACGGTGCTGGTTCAACTGGCAGTGGAGGCGTTGATCTTGCTAATATGTTGAAGCCTATGTTAGCAAGAGGCACACTAAAGGTGATTGCTAACACAACTTGGGAAGATTATAGAAAAGAATTTGAAAAAGATCGTGCTTTGATGAGACGTTTTCAAAAGATCACAGTCGACGAACCTACAGAAGCAGTGGCAATAGACATATTGAAAGGCACAAAAAAATATTATGAAGATTATCATAAGTGTACAATACAAGATGATGCCATTGAAACTGCTGTCAAACTGTCTATTCAATATATGAGTGATAAACACTTGCCAGATAAAGCATTTGACCTGTTAGATAGTGCCTGTGCAAGACTTAAATTAAAGAAAAAAATAATGGATAAGGATATTAAAGTCATAAACATTCAAAAAGAAGTATCTCGAATTGCAAATATTCCATTGGAACAACTTACCCATGCTGAAAACAAAAAATTAGAAAATTTAGAAGACAATATGAAGAAGAAAGTCTTCGGCCAAGACGAAGCAATAGATACATTACTTGATAAAATTTATATTGCTAGGGCAGGCCTACAGGCAAAAGACAAGCCAGTAGGAAGTTTCTTATTTTTAGGCCCTACAGGTTGCGGTAAAACAGAAACTGCTAAACAATTATCAGATCAACTGAACATTCCTTTGGTTAGATTTGATATGAGTGAATATCAAGAAAAACATACTGTGGCAAAATTCATTGGAGCACCTCCTGGATATGTTGGTTATGAAGATGGTAACTCTGGACAACTCCTTAACGAAGTAGAAAAAAACAACAACTGTGTTTTATTGCTAGATGAGATAGAGAAAGCACACCGTGATGTCACTAATATATTGCTACAAGTCATGGACAATGGATTTTTGACAGGATCGACAGGTAAAAAAGTTGATATGCGAAATGTCATATTGATTATGACAAGTAATTTAGGTGCTGAAGAAATGGAAAAAGGTGGACTAGGATTTACTGTATCTGAACGCAAAGGTGATGATGATATTGCAGTAAAAAACTTCTTCCCACCGGAGTTTAGAAACAGATTAGACGGTGTGGTTAAATTTAATAAGTTGCCGAAAACAATACTTGGCAAGATTGTTGACAAGTTTATCAAAGAAGTTAATATGTTAATAGCAGATAAAAATATTTTAATCAAACTAGACAAAAAAGCAAAAGAACAATTGATAGAACAAGGATTTGATAGTAAAATGGGTGCTAGACCACTTGCAAGGACAATTGATGATAAGATAAAGAAACCAGTTGCTAAAAAAATAATATTTGAATCTATAAATGAAAACACTGAAATAATGGTATCATATGAAAACGAAGAATACACCTTCAATACAATACACTAATAAACTTTTTTATGGAGAATATGCCTATTCTTGCGTAGTAAATTTTTATGAATATCATTTAATGCAAGGTAGACACGCCCCAACTTCTAGATATGCCATGCTACAATTACTTTCCTTTGATACATGGGAAGAAGCATTAGAAAATTATGGATGGTCAGTGTCATCAAGGAATGAAGTATATTTTAAAAAAGTATGGAATCGTAAAGAAGACTATGTTAAATTTTTAAAATGGTTAGAAGATAATGAATCACACATGGGGTCATGGGAAACAATGGTGAAAATCAGAACAGAAGGATCGAAATTGTCACTGTATTTTCGCACTGAAGAACTTATCAATGACTTTTTGGAACAATTTCAGTCCCATACTATTAGTGTAAGCCGACCTATAAGTGAAACAAGAGCAGACTACATTAGAAACAATCCAAAAGACATGATTGTGAAGAAATATCCATACAAAAATTTTAGATATAAATTGATATGGCAAGACAAATTTAAATTAAAAGATGATAAAAAACAAGCATTTCTAAAATGGTGTGAAGGATTTGACAAAGACAGTATGAAAATTACTCCACAGTTAAGAGATTTTCTTGGCAAACGATCATCTTGGTGGGGCAGTTCTGCATACGGTGCCTATATGTATGTGAGAGATGATTTTGCTCTAAGTATGATTAATTTGTATCTAAGCGAAACAAATATTTTCAAAGTGAGAAAATATGTTTTAGAAAGAGACATTGAAAAATAGAATGAACACATACACAATATACGCAGAACTAAAAGAAGGCATCAATGGACATGATTTTGTAAAAGCAATGAGTGAATATTTAGACAGTCTGCCTAAGTGTGTTTCCTATAGAATACAACGTATGAAACTGGGATTCCGTAGTCAAAATTTAGGCGAATGGCGTATCGATATGGATTTTAAAACAATGCAAGACCTAGATGATTCTATGGATATGGTTTTATACAATAAAGACACTATACACAAACACATAGCCTTTGCAAAAATGGTTGACCCAGAAAGTTTAGATCATTTTTTATATAGAGACTTTCCAGACAAGGATTAAATTATGCCAATGAATCAAGCAATAGCAAAAAAACTTATCGATAGAAAAATTATTAATAAAAATTCTGACCTATATGCTAGGACGTGGGTGCCTACTGTTAGCACCAGTGTGTTTAAAGAAAAAGAAATGTTCATATATGATATCAAAAAAGATGATGATGGACACTTTTATTTTGTTGGACAAGACAGAGACATACTCAAATTCAAATATAATGTGAAAGTTGAAGATGTCATCACTGTTGAAGGTATGGATCCAATGATATTAGCAGACATATATGGACTTACTGGTAATGCTAAGTCTAAAAAAAGAGGTAGAAAAACAAAGACAAATACATTATAATAAATGTATGGACGAAGATAAATCTGCACAATACACCGCTGAATATATGGTAGGTGAGTATCAAAGACAATACAATAATCTTAAGAATAGATTCAGAACACATCTAAAGGAAATTAAAGAGGCCGCAAACATCGAAGGCGCAACACTATTGACCACTAGTGTGATGGTTAATGCAAAAGTAGATGCCGCGATCAAAGATCTAGATGATTGACATTTGGGATCCAATGTTTTGGATCAATTTTGTATGTGTTATTGGTTCTATTACTGCATTACATCTGATTTCAGGCAGAACCAATTCTGAAAGAAACACTGGTTTTTGGATAACCATTGTAATACAGCCATTATTCTTTTTCTTAGGAATGGTAACTGGAGCATGGAGTTTAATGTTTTTGAGTAGTTGGCGTGCCTATGAAAGTATAAGAGGCATAAGAAATAATCCAAGAGCAGTTGACAAAAGGTAATTTTATTGTATAATACAAATATGGACAAAGTACAAGTATATTGCACAGACAAAGACAAAACAATAGAGTGTGATGTGTTAAAAAGATCAGATAAACACATAAGAATTATTTTGCCTGGAAATTTGCCAATGAATCTGGATAGAAGTGATGTAAATAAACCTTATGTGGGTGAAATGTATGGCTTGGAGTTTGTAGTAAGATGACCACAGTCCCTATATCATTCAAATTGAAGTGTACATGGGTAGCAAATCCTATTACAGTTGACATCCAGTGTGATGGCAAGTCCTTATGGACTGGTGAAATAGACAGTGAAAAGGATGTTCCTTGCAATTTAGAAATTGAAGATGGTGATCATGAACTTTCAATGGTTGTTACTGGTCATGGAAAACACAATATCATATGGAACGACAAAACACATGAAGTAGACAAACACACAATACTTGAACTTGTTGACCTTGAAATGGATTCAATATCTGTTTATGAAGTGGTCTGCACAAGATCTAAATGGTATGCAGTAATGGATGAAGATTTTATTGAAGCAAGAATTAAAAGAGACGGTAAACCACCTGAAGAATGGGAAAGATCTGTCACTTTTGGAGTAAATGGCACTTGGAAAATGCCATTTAGTACACCATTATACCAATGGCTCCTAGAAACATTAATGTAATAAATACAATATGATCAAGAAAACTACCAATCTGACTGAATTAAAACGTCTAGCGGGTCTTATTACCGAAGATGAAGCCATGAATGATGAAGCAAGGGAACTTGAAATATTCATTATGAATGACGAAGATATGTATAGACGACATTTTATGCAGATTGTAAACAATTTTAAACGTAAAATCAAGCGAGGTGTTTACGATCATGATAAAGCACCCAAATTAGTGATGTACATGGTTGATGAAGCGGCTAGGAGATATATCAAAATGCATGGATCACCTACTGCTAGAGTGCAAGATGTGTTTCCAAAAGAGACTAGACTGATGGTTGCCAACAAACTTGCTGACACTATATACTCAGATATCAAAGCAGGTGAATATAATGAGGTCTAGCCATGAACCTTTCAGAACTTGATATTAAACAAACTGTACATTTTACATTAGGCAGATTCAATCCACCAACATTGGGCCATAAAAAACTGCTAGACATGGTAGCAGGACAGGGCACTGACTATTTTATATTTCCTACCAAGACACATGACTCAAAAAAGAATCCTTTACAGCCACAAAAGAAAATGGGATATCTAATTGATCTTTTTCCTGAACATTCCAACTATTTTATCATGGACAAAAGTGTTCGCACAGTGATTGAAGCAATGAAATTTTTGCAAAACAAAGGATATGAGAAAGCAGTGATGGTGGTTGGCAGTGACAGAGTGAATGCATTTCAGAAATTACTCAATGATTACAACGGTAAAGACTACACTTTCAAAGAAATAGAAGTAAAGTCAGCAGGGGAACGTGATCCAGATGCTGATGATGTGTCGGGAGCAAGTGCATCTAAAGCAAGAGAGGCCGCACAGGCAAATGACTATGCAACATTTGCCAAAATGATACCAGGGGGCGACAATGCTACAACTAAAAAACTATTTGCTGATGTAAAAAAAGGAATGAACATACAAGAAGCAGAGCATGATCAACAAGAACAAAAACCAATTGTGTATTTGGATATGGATGGTGTACTTGCAGACTTTTTTTCCGCACTGGCAAAGTTTGCTGGAGTAAAACATTGGAAACAATTAGATAAAGCAGAACTCCAAAACCAATTGGACAAAATGGTTGGCACAGACTTCTTTGCTAACATACCAAAAACAAAAACTTGCGATACTATTGTTAAAATGGCAGTGGCATTTGCCGGCAAATACAGTATTAATTCATCACCATTGCGTAATGACAACAAAAACAGTGGTGAAATGAAGAAAATATGGGTCAGAAAGAATTTGTCACCACAGCCTGAGACCATAATTATTACTGGACGCAAAGAATCTTATGCTGTCAAAAATGGAGTGCCAAACATACTGATAGATGACCGGCCTACAAACATCGAAAAATGGAAAGCAAGAGGCGGTTATGGCATTAGATATCAAGCAGATGAAGATTCACTTGACGTTATTGTAAATGGCTTTAAAAACTATGGTAAGGAAAGTAAATAAACGTATGCGATACAAAGAACTTATCAAAGAAGCAGAAGCACAAATAAGAGATTTAGAAAATAAACTTGCGGCCTTACCAGATAATGTAAGAACCAGATTAATATCTAAAATAGAAAGGGCAATAAAAACGGCCAGCAGAGGCGATACTCCAAGGGGAGGTGTTGCTTCAGCACTTTCAAAAATAGGCGATCCTGATCTAGACAAACAAGCATTTTATAATGTTGTTGCTAAAGAAATGATTGGACATGAATTATCAACAAGTGAAATTGCAACAATAATAAAAGCAATGAAGGCTGATAAAGCAGTTAATAAACAAGAGATGATGAAAGTAAGTAGTGATATCAGCAAAATATTTCCGCAATATGGTATGAGTGAAAACACCCAAGCATTTTACAATGACTTGTTTTTCATGACCCCACAGAGAGTAGGCCCAGGGGAACTATTGTTCTGTGTAATGAGTAAAAATATTACCAAAGGTGGCAAAGGTGATCTAACAATTGGTGATGATGTAGGTGTTGAGGTCAAGGCAGGAAAGACTGGTGGTAGATTCAGAGACGGTGATGTTATGAAAATTGCTGATGGCAATCTAAGGAATATGCAAAGAGATTTTGTACAAAAATACCCAGCACCAAACAAAACAGGTTGGAGTCTAAAATCTATAATAGGCTTGTTAGACCAAGAAAACATTGATCCAAAAGATGTTGTTCAACGTACAACTAATATATTCAAAGCAATTTTTCCAAATAACAGTTATGTCAGTGCCTTTCAATCAGCACTAGCAGGTAAAAACACAATAAATTTAATGAAGTCTTATGCATTGGCTAATTTAGAAACCTATTATAATGCAAAAGGAGGCAAGGCACAGGCATTTTTGTTTATGAATGCAAAACAGATGCCAGCCAAAACTTGTTATGTCAATTCATATGATGATATTAGACAAGGAATAGATAAAGTTTTAAAGTTTTCAGAAATATCTGCGGCATACATTGTTGATTTGTCAGGCAATAATGAAGAATATCCGAAAATTACTTTACAAGCATTATGAGAATAACAGAGATACTAGGAACTAAATATCAAGACAAGTCATTCAAAAAGGAAAAAGACTTTTTTGCAAAGTATTTTACACGACCATTTTTAACTAAGAAAGCAATTAAACACAGACCAATCAAAGTTAAAGTAAACAAAAAGGGACTGCCAGAAAACATGGATAAAATCTTCAAACGTGATCAATTACCTCAGTGGACTGCTAAAAAATTGTCACAAAGTGATCACAACTTTGTAAAAAAAGTAGTAAACTTTGACTGGATCAAGCCTGTGCAGGTTGAAAGAGTTGAAGGATTGAAGGACCTACAGGTCAATGCCATACTAGAAGGCTCTTATATGCCAATGGTTGTTGATAGAAATGGGTACATAGTGAACGGACATCACAGATATGATGCACTTTACGAACTTGGTCTAGAAGAAGTAAAAGTCATTGTGATAGATGAAGACATAGACAATCTAGTTGACAACTTTGCTGATGGCAAAAAGCCTGGACGCAAAGGCATATCCAAAAGAGTTGGCATACCCAAAGGTGCTACTATGGCACAACTACAAAAATATGCCAAATCAAAAGGCGAAAAAGGACGCATGGCACGTTGGCAATTGAATATGCGTCGCGGTCGCAAGAAAAAGAAAAAATAACCTCCAAAATAATACTGTTTAAATACTTGTATGACAGCAGTAAAAGTTAGATTCAGGTTCTATATTGAAAGTGTCGACCCATTGAATATTCCTGCAGTAAGAATCTATTGTAATGGTGAACTTGCATTACACACTATGATAGAAAAAATAAACACAAAGAAATTTAATTGGTCTGCTATGATATCAATTGATATGGATGAAGGCAAAGAATACAATTTTGCATTATTTTTTTCTGATACAGATGCACATGATATTAAATTTAAGCATTTAGAAATAAATGACAACATAGTGTTGCCTGTGTTTCCTGTAAATTATAAACCACATTTAAATTTGTGTAACCCTATTAACAAGACATACAAAAACATATTGTTTGATATAGACCCAACCTTATATGAAAACCACATCAGTGCTAAATTTTTAGGTTTCGACACGCCAATTACGTCAGATTCTGGCAAAAGTGTAACATTAAGATTGACAGACGGAGAAGTTCAAGTGTTAGGATATTTCAAACAACCTGATAAATTTAAAAGAATTAAAAATATTGTAGACAAAAGAGCAGGCAACACACAACCAATCAACGGATACTCTTCAAATTTACATTGGATTGTAGATTACTATGAACATATTATTGAAAAGGGCAAGTATATAGACACAAACAAAAAATTAGAAAGCACATATTCCATATGGCTTAAATTGTCTAAAATAAAAAACTTTGAGGGATGGTTAAAAGAAAATTCAAATGATGTAAGACAAAATTTTTCTGCTTTTGTGAAGCAGTTAGAGGATAAAGTTGATGCTCTTGCATTGACAAAGACTGTTGATATAAAATGGGTGACCCAAACTGAAAATGATATTGCTGATTTAGAAAAATTGTTAGAAAAAAATCCTAGTAATGAATTTGCTATGGTGCAACTGGAAAAAATGCAGACAAGTTTGTCCGATTTACAAAACACAATGAGTGGTGTGTATTCATCAGAGCATTATCCTTCAGTGTTATTGTTTGATCCTAACAAAAATCTTGAAGAAAGAATGACCGTTGTAACACTAAAAGAAGAATTTGAACTCCTGAGAGCAAATGAATATGCAAAAGTTATGGGGGTCTGGAAAGATCAAGGATTCTTGATTTACAGGATATGGGAAAAAGGATTGTTTGGTCATTACAAACTTAATTGTCCTGGTTGTTTGGCTTATTGGCAAGATCCAAGTTTTGATAATGAAAAAGAAATGACACAAAGAGTGGTAGATATTTTATCACGTGATACTGCAGACTATAAAACATTTTTAACTATGCTGAATGAAATGTATCTTAACTTTATGTACATGGCAGAAAAT
>MDTE01055335.1_pt1 | contig 24117 bp, 24 predicted proteins | sample 811231 | NCBI WGS metagenome assembly MDTE01 (sample SAMN05326651, study PRJNA326480) | marine metagenome | isolation source: seawater | place: Indian Ocean: Red Sea | collected 2010 | reverse complement strand
TATTATTAGAGATATTAATTTGATTAGAGCCGTCAGAGTTCATGGTATAAATTTCTCTATTCCCATCTCTAGTTGAATGGAACACAATTTTTTTACCATCAGGTGACCATGATGGGAAATAGTTTGAAGAAGGATTATTAGAGATATTAATTTGATTAGAGCCGTCAGAGTTCATGGTATAAATTTCTCTATTCCCATTTCTATTACTTACAAACACAATTTTTTTACCATCAGGTGACCATGATGGAGAATAGTCATTCGAAGGATTATTAGAGATATTAATTTGATTAGAGCCATCAGAGTTCATGGTATAAATTTCTCTATTCCCATCTCTAGTTGAATAGAACACAATTTTTTTACCATTAGGAGAGATTAAAGGATAATAATATGATGAAGAATAAGTGGAAATTTTTGTTTGATTAGCCCCGTCATGGTTCATTGTATAAATTGATATATTGTTATTGCGGTTAGATACGAAGATAATTTTTTTACCATTATCAAACCAAGAACCAGAATAATCATCTGAAGGGTGATTAGATATGTTAGAGATCGAAATTATAGTGTTTTTTGTTGGTTCATAATTACAACTAATGGATAATGAAAAAATCAATAATGCTAGTAAATATGTAGTTTTTTTTAAGAATTTAAACATTTATTTTTATCTAAATTTTGGGGCTTAATATCTGAGATGAATTGGCATTGGATTTAATAATTTTCCAGTTATAAAACATTGGTATTAGTTTTGTGTTATTCCATATTTTCATTTGATCTAAGTAGTGTGTACTTCCTGGATGGCCTGATGCGCCTAATGGTACAATCCACTTACATTGATTCCAGTCAGACAGATCAAAATAATATCTTGCTACTTATGTAGCAATGATATTAAAGGGTTTTGATGGTCCAAAAAAACCAGCGTGTGGTGTATCACCATCACCATTCATTGATACAGATGGTGGATTTAGAGTTTTTGAAAGATCTGGGAAAATTGATGACAGAGGATGTATAGGATAAGTTTTATGAACATTTCCCCATTTCCATAGCTTTAAATCTTCTCCTAGCCATTGTGTTAACCATTTAAAAGCTTCTTTTAGAGATATTTCAATTATATTATTCCAATTTAAATTTAAAGGTAACATTTCTGAATTATTTGTTTTTGCATGGGTTGCAAATAAAGCTTCAAGTTGACGCATATGACCAGGAATACCTTTTCCTGATTCATCTAATGCATCTTTAGCCAAAGTACCTAGATTATGTTCGGCAAGTTTTTTATTTAACTGGATTCTCATTGCAGAATAAATTGTTGGTTCAATTAAATGAATCTCCATAGAGCCATCCCAATTAACCAATTTATTTTTGATGTGTTCTAATTTTTCATTTTGGAACTTTAAATTTTTTAATAAATCACAGTAAATTTTTGCAGGTATGGATTGGCATGAGGCATGTATTTTAATCATATCTTCAGCGGTAGCATTATTAAGATTTTCAATGTGATCATAAATTACTTTTGCACGATTCCCAGGTACATAATCTAAAGATAGTAAATAGGGATATTTATTATCTACGATTTTTTGATTTGCTGTAATAATAAATCCTGAGCTAGGGTTTGTTATCCTAGGCAAATCATTGTGTGGAATATATCCATCCCATTCATTTTCACCGGTCCAACCAGGCACTGGAAGCCAGACATTTTCTTTAGGTCTAACAGGAATTTTACCGCGATTTAAATATTGAATTGACCCTTTGGTATCTGCAAAAACAAAATTGTTACATGGATCCACCCAATTTTTCATTGCAATATCCATTTGTTTAACATTATTGACGGATAACATTTGACGAATTGCTGTTGCATTTTTATTATTTGGCTGTAAGGCAGTATATTTTAATGAAATGGCTTTTTCATTAATAGGTTTGCCTGAAATAATTGGACCGTGTATTGTGTTAATTATCTGGATGGATCTGTTATTTGAGTTTTTAACTTTTATAGTATCGTTAATAATTTCAGCATTTATCCATTCGCCTTTATATTCATATTGAGTAATATTGTTAGGATTGAATTTTTCTATATATAGATCTTGATAATCTGACATTGCGTGAGTTACACACCATGCTACTTTGTCGTTGTGTCCAAAATGAGGAAATCCAGGGCATCCTGGGAAAGATAGTCCTATTACGTCAAATTCATCACATGAAATATGATTTTGGTAATAAACATTTGGAACATCTAGTTCTCTGTGCGGGTCTCCTGCTATCATAGGAAGGCCTGTTTTTGTTTTATTACCATTTAAAGCCCAGCTATTAGAACCTGAGTCATGTTCAGCCAAACCTGATATAAAATCACTGATTTTATCAAAAATCTCTTCTCCGTTTTCATATGGTCCTGGATAGAATTTTCCAGGAGGTACAATTAATAGATGATTAGGTTGATAGCTTTTAAAAAGTTTAGATGCTTTTTTTGGGCCTAGTTTATTTACTACCTTAGCGCGCCATAACTTTGGTGCGAATCCACCCATCATTAAATGTCTTATTTTGTAAACTGCTAATGAATCCCAGGGTTCCCATTTTTGGGGGTGAGTATTAATTAATTTATATTCGATAGGTAGGTTATTCGTACTATCAATCAATGCATTGACACCAGATGCATAAGATTTAAGCATTTCAATTGTAATTTCATCTAATTTTGAGTAGTCATTTTGAACGGATGACTTGATTTGAAGTGGTCGTATAAATAAATCGTTTTCTAATCCATCTTCACCTATATATTCTGACCATCTGCCATATGCTTTCATTCGATCTGTATCCATGTGCCATAATCGATCTTGTGCAGTTGCAAATCCTTGTCCAAAAAATGCATCTTTTGCTTTAGTAGCTTTAATATGAGGTATTCCATAACCATCTCTGTAAATTTTCACATCTGCGGTTAAATTATGAAACTTTTGGTTTGAAGAAGTGTCAGGCAATGTGGATTTAAAAGAATTTTTCATTGACTTATTTGGATGATGATATTGAGTATTAAGTTTATGGTGTTAATATTATTTTGAAGATTTTTTTAGGATAATTGATTTGACTTTATATTTTTCCATTTCATCTATTTGAATTTGGTTACCAAGGTATTCAAATTGTTCTTTAGGCATAGGAATATGACCAAGATGCTCCAATACGAAACCTGCTATAGTTTCAAAGTCACCATCAGGGAAATTAATTTCAAAGGTTTCTCTAGCATCAGTGATATCCATATTTCCATCAATTTTGAATGTAAATTTGTCAATAGATTTATATTTTTCTTCAGGAGCTTCTCCTTCTTCCCCGACTTGTCCGGCTAATTCTGTCAAAAGATTTTTTAATGTGATTATTCCTGCAATACCGCCAAATTCATCGACTATTATTGAGATTTGGTTGCCAGACATTCTTAAATTATTAAATAATTCACTGATTTTTTTAGTTTCAGGATAAAATATTGCAGGCCTTAGTTTTTGAGATATAAATTGTTGTAAATCTAATTTGTTTTCAGAGATTGATTTTAAAACATCTTTCGAAGAAATGATTCCTATAATATTTTCGGTTTCATTTTTATATACAGGAAATCTTGAATGAGTATTTTTGGAATAAATTGTTAAAAATTCTTCGAGTGAAGATTGTTGAGAGACGAACACAATTTCATTTCTGGGAGTCATGATTTCTCTTGCTTGACGGTCGCCAAATTTAAAAACGTTTTCTAATAGTTCAGCTTCTTCAGGATCAAATGAACCTTCAGTTTCGCCAATATCAATTAATGTTCTTAATTCACTCTCGGTAATAGAGGGGGAGTCTATTTTTTGATTATTTTGGTTTAACATTTTTTGGCTGAGGAACTGAATAATTGATATAAGTGGATATAAACTGAATTCAATGAGTCTAAGTGGGTAAGTATAAATAAAAGCTACTTTTTCGGAATTTCTAACTGCAAAAGCTTTGGGTATTACTTCACCAAAGAGTAGTAAAATTCCAGTTCCCAATCCTGTAGCAATTATTACTCCTGTGAATTCATTATTTATAAATTCCATTACTATCATTGTGATTAAAGAAGCAAAAAGAATATTTACTAAATTATTACCCAATAATATTGTCGCTAATAGGCGTTCAGGATGATCCAACATTTTTTGAACTTTTAATGCTTTTGGATTTTTTAAACTAACTAAGTGTTGTAATCTGGGCGTGTTTTGCAAAGACAGAAACGCTGATTCAGCACTAGAGAAAAATGCTGAAAACCCTAAAGATATTAATACTAGAACAATGTACCAATATGGTATGTCCAAGGTCAGGCACCTTATTTTTAATTATTTATTTAATATTATAAAGTTAAATTGCTTTATTTGTGTAAGAAATATTATGATTTTATCATTATTTTTTACTAATCTGATTGGTAAAAAATGAAACAAATGATGTTCTTAAATTAGTTGGTGGGCCAGCGTGGATTGGAACCACGGACCTCAGTCTTATCAGGACTGCACTCTAACCAGCTGAGCTACTGGCCCAAATAATTTAAGTAATAATATCCTATATGAGTATTGAAAAATATGGAATATTAATTTTACATAATTAAATAATTAATTAACTAGGATATTAAATATTGCTGTATTAAAGTTTTAAATTCAGAAGTCTTTTAGCATTTTCACCTAGAATTTTAATTTTAATATCTTCAGATAATGTTGAAGTAGTTACTTTTGCAATTTGTTGTCTAGCATCCATTAATGTCATGTCTGTTCCAAAAAGTACTCGATCTTCTCCTGCTGCATCTACAGCTGCTTCAATACAATTTAATGCAGTACCTGAGCTACAAGTTTCTAAATACACCTGAGGGATTTCTTTAGCTGCTTCTCCTGCAGCGCTATGGATAAAAAATGGATTTTTATCTGATGAAGTAACTTCTGAACCCCCGGAATGTGCTAATACCCATTTAATATTTGGGAATCTATTGGATAGATTTGTAAATCTTTCTGTAATATTTAATTCAGGTGGATCAAATGGAAATTTTGCATGCATCATAATTGCTAGTTTTCTATCATTAGCAAATTCGTATGCCGGGAAATAAGCAGGGTCATCATTGGCTTTTTGGAAATAATCAGGATAAGTTTTAATGAAAGCAGACCCTATTTGGTCGAAACATCTTTCGAGTTCTTCAATTACGTTTTCGGGATAATGTGGATTTACGTAAGCTACGTGTATAAATCTATTTGGATATTTTGAAACAAACGTTTCAGCGATGTCATTTCCAATCCTAGAATCTCCATGAAAAATACAGTTAATACATGATATATCTATACCAGCCTTGTCCATTACACGAACATATGAATCGATATTATCGTCCATGGTATATCTGCTCCAATTACCAGCATGTGAATGAAAATCAATTACATGATTATTTTTCATTTTTTATTCCTAAAAGTTTAATTGTATTTTGTCCTAAAATTTGTTTTTTTTCTTTTTCAGTAATTTTAGATGTTATTATTCTAGCGATTTGATTTCGAGCGTCAAATAATGGCATGTCAGATCCGAATAAGATTTTTTTAGCTCCGACATTTGATACTAGTGTTTCAATTCCTCCGACTGTATCATGACTGCCCGCAGTATCTATATATACTTTGGGGACTTTGTTCACAGCTTCAATAATTTCTTCTCGGCCTTTTCTGCCTCCGGTTCCGCCATGTGCCATAACCCATGAAATACCAGGGAATTTATCAGCTAATTCACTATATCTATCGACTAGTGTAGGCCTGTTAGTTTCAAAAGTTTCAGACGCATGACTCATAATAACTTTTTTGTTGTCGCTACACCATTTAAAAATTTTTTCATATCCAGGGTTATCAAGAGGGCGTTGGTAATATGTAGGATATATTTTTAAGAATTTAGCTCCAAGTTCTCCGAAACATCTTTCGAGTTCTTCAATTAAATCATCTTGATAATGAGGAGTAACAAATGCAACAGGAATAAATCTATCAGGGTTTTGTTTTACTACGGATGCAACTATATCATTTCCTATTGAAGCGTTTCCAAAAAAAATGCAGTTTACGCATGCTAAGTCAACACCGCTAAGGTCCATAATTCTTAAGTATCGATCAATTAGATCATCTATTCTAGGCCAACCCCAACGAGCTAGGTGGCAGTGGAAATCAATAATTTTTGTTTCTGACAATTTTTTTACCTATAATTAAAAATTTATGTTCGTTCAAGTAAAGCTTTAACATTTTTATGACATATATCCTCTAAAATATTTTTTTGTAATTCAGATTGATGTATGGAATAAAGCTGTCTGCCGAAGTTATTTTCTGGGAATCCAGATCCATATAATACTCTTTCATGCCCAAGGCGTTCTATTAGTTCTTCTATAGCACCAGTACCAATAAATTGGGAAATTTCTATATGGCAATTTGGCAGAGCTTCAAGCAATTGATAAATCCAACTGTATTTATAATGAACATCTGCAATTACTACCTGCAGCTTTGGATATTGACGAATTGTCTGGTGCAATTCACTTGGATTAACAGGAGGTTCAGTACTAAGAAATTCATATGATATGGGTAGCCATAGCGGGATTTTTTCTTCTTGAAGCCAATTAAGCCATGGTTTAACAATCCAATTTTCAAATGGATATTGGTGAACGCTTGGCGTCATTCTAACAGAAGATATTTTATTTCTATCAACTTCTTGTTGAAATTGTTCTAAGTTGTCCCAAGTTGGGTTAAAAACGAATTGAGGTATCAGTCGTTTATTAGAATTTATTAGGTCTAGTAGGTAATTGTTACCATCTCGTGAATCAAATCCAACTGCATGAGGTGAATATACTACAGCTTTTTCAATTTTCAGACGATCCATTTCTTCAATTGTTTGATCTGCATTATCAACGCTAACTTTAAAGTCATGCCTAGGGCCTAAAGAAGCATTGGAGTCCCAAACTTTTACTTTAGGGTTGAAATCTAATTCTATGTTTCCCAATTTTTTTCTCTGATTTACTTTTCACTATTTGAATTATTAGTTATGATACAAACGTTGATGCTGAGTGTAGCAATCAGTACTTAATCAGTCAACATATCTATCGATCGATAATGTGGATAATTTGGCGATGAATTTATTTTGATTGTTTGACCTTGATGAATTTGATAAGAATTATAATAATTAATGCTTCAACTATAGTTGCTATGGCTATATATACAGTTGAATCGTAAAAGAAATTAGGGTTAAAGATCTTGATAAGATAATCTTTGTTTGGATCTAAAATCCATAAGTCATTTGTGAAACTCAGTTGATGAAAGAGTATAAATATTTGATCAAAAGCAAATAAAATACCTATTCCAATCAATAATATTCCTCCAATAGTTAATGAAGACCCTAGTAATAAATTCCGCTTCAATGTTTTTTTTCTAAATATCAAATCTATTGAGAAAATTAATAGTAATAAAAACCCTGTAATTAATTGGGTTGAATAAGTTGTTTTAACAAGTTTCTTAACATCAAACATATGGGCAATTTCGCGATCATTAAATAAAGGTTGTTTAATACCATTAATAAAAGTTTCTATATTTAAATAATCTTGATTATTATTGAAGTAATATCTGATTTGCTCGGAAATAGATAGCAATTCTTGTTTTTTGATGTTTGTTTTAGATGGGATATCCATTTTATTGAATTCAATCGAATATATAAATGGGGAATTGATTAGCAAGCGCGTGTTAGTAGTAATTAAAAATATCGGGATAGATAAAATGAATAAAATATTGGCAAATATTTTTAGAGTTTTAAAAGTTTTCATATAAATTTTTTTATTATATTTGGCAGGAAATTTGTATTTTAAAATTTTATAGTTATTATAGTTTAAACTTGTGTTCCTAAAAAGTACATTATAGGAGATATATTATGAAGCAATCTTTAAATTTTGAGTCTTCTTTTGCAGGATTATCAAATTTAATTTCAACTCTATTAAGTTCTAATGGATGTCCATGGGACAAAAAACAGTCACTTAAGGATTTACAAAGGTATTTTATTGAAGAATCTTATGAATTATTAGAAGCGATTGATTTAGAGGATAATGAAAATATTAAGGAAGAGTTAGGAGATGTTACGTTTAATATATGTTTTATGATGCATCTTACAAAAAATCTTTTTCAATTTGGGCAGGATGAGATTTTTGGTGATTTAATAAAAAAAATTATTAATAGGCATCCTCACGTTTTTAAAGAAGTAAATGAAAATATTAAAGTTAATGAAATAATGTCTAATTGGGACGATATTAAAGGTGAAGAAAGAGGTGCGAAATTTATATTCGAATCTAATTCACCAAGATTATTACCTGCTCTAGTAAATAGTTTAAATATTCAAGAGAAGGCTGCAAGATTTGGTTTTGATTGGGAAAATATTAATGATGTTGAAGGGCAATTAAAAGGAGAGCTTGAAGAATTTAATAAGGCTAGCAATGATTTAGAAAAAGAATTAGAGATGGGAGATGTATTTTTTTCTATGGTAAATTTAGCTAGATGGAACAATATAGACCCTGAAGCGTCTTTAAGGAAAGCAAATCAGAGGTTTTACAGAAGATTAATCGAAGTTGAACGAATATGTAATGAACGTAAAATCGATATAAGATCTCTTAACATAAATGAACGTGATGATTTTTGGGAAGAAGCAAAAAATAATCTTAGAAATTAATTGGTAATTTTATGTTAGATCTTCTGTATTGAGAGTTTCTATGAACTCTGAGTATGCGGACAAATTTTTTACTTCTTCTTCAGAAATTGGCGAAAATGAATTTTTTGGATTTGATAGATCTGTATCGATTTTGACATCATCTGTGTTTACTTCCATTTTAACTCCAGCTTTTTCTATGACCTCATTAACTGCAAAAATCGGAGATTCAGTGCGGACTGCTAACGCAATTGCATCACTAGGTCGGCAATCAATTTCTATTATCGAATTTTGTTTAATAAGCTCAATTTTTGCAAAAAAAGTATTTTCATCAATTCCAGAAATTATGATCTTATTTACATTGGCATCTAATTTTGTTATCACATCATTGAGTAAATCATGTGTTAAAGGCCTAGGAGCAGATATATCCTGTAATTTATATGCAATAGAATCAGCTTCATGGGATCCAATCCAAATCGGAAGATATTTTCCAGTTTCTTTAACTCGTAAAATTACTACTCTTTGATAATTTACGAGACTCACTCTTATGCTTTCTATAATCATTTCATACATTAGATACACCTTTTGCAGAAATATTTTATGTTTAAGGTTTTTATGTGTCAAACAAAAACAGATACTATTATGGGATACAATTTTTGATTATTTAAATAAATTTCGAACTAGAAATGATTTTTGTTTATCTATAAGAATTGATTTCTAAATTCATTTTTCTTGCTTCTTGTTCAATATTGTGAGCTGATTGACCATTTTCTGGATAAATTATAGATCTAGAAGAACTTATAATAATATTATCAGGGTATGTTGATAGTGTTTTCTTAATATCCCCACCTTGTTTGCCTATTCCAGGTACAAGTATTTTCATATTTGGGCAAATTGATTGAATTTCTTTGAGATGGTTATGATAAGTTCCACCTACAACTAGTCCCACATTGTGATTTTGATTCCATTGTATAGATTTTTGAGCAAGAGTTTTATAAAATGGCTGAGTTTTTTTAGTTAGGTCAATAACATTTAAATCTTGTAAATCTTTTGAGCTTGGATTAGATGACTTGCACCAAATGAAGATTCCTTTTTCTTTGTAGTTTAAAAAAGGTTTAATAGAATCTTCTCCTGCAAAAGCATTAATTGTGCAAGCATCGAATTTCCAAGTATCAAAAATAGCTTTAGCGTACATTTCGCTGCTAGAAGAAATATCTCCTCTTTTACCATCTCCTACAATTGGAATATGTGGGGTTGTTTTTTTAATAAAAGAAATTATTTCTTCCATATTTTTGATACCTAAAGAGCCATAAATTTCGAAGAAAGATAAATTTATTTTATAAGCGCATACAAAATTATTAGTTGATCGAATTATTTTTTTTGCATAACTAACCAAATTACTTTGTGGAGTTATATTAGGATGAATATCTAAACCTACACACAAGATACTTGAGTTTTTTTTAGATGAAAAATCTAATTTTTCTGAGAAAGAATTCATTTTTATATTTTTAATTTTATACAGTATTAATTTATGAGTAAATTATAATAGTTTTAAAATCTATATTGAAATATATATTTTAGACTTGTTCATTATTTTTTAACATTACATCTCTAGGTTTTGAACCATCTCCAGGGCCTACTATGCCTTCAGTTTCTAATTCATCCATTAATCTGGCAGCTCTTGGGTATCCTATTCTTAATTTTCTTTGAAGTAATGAAGTAGATAATTTTTTGTGCATTTGGGCAAGCTCTATTGATTTTTGTATTAAGTCATCATCTTCAGATAGTTTTTCAGTAGTTGAGTATTCATTAATTTCATTGTTTTGAATTTTATTAATTGTAAGTGAAATATTTTCTAATTCAGGCCAAGTCGATGATTGCCAAGATTGCACGATGTCTTTAATTTCTTTATCAGATAAGAATGCTCCTTGGATTCGTTCAGGTTTAGATCCTTCACGAGCAAGATATAACATATCTCCCTTTCCTAACAATTTTTCTGCACCGTTAGAATCTAATATAGTTCTAGAATCAATTTGTGATGTAACGCTAAAGCTTATTCTACTTGGAAAGTTTGCTTTGATTAATCCAGTGATCACATCTACAGATGGTCTTTGGGTTGCTATAATTAGATGAATTCCGGTGGCCCTTCCAAGTTGTGCTAGCCTACATAGAGCTTGCTCTATTTCAAAAGATGATGTCATCATAAGGTCAGCTAATTCATCTACAGCTATTAATAGGTAGGGCATTTTATGTTCAGATTGTTGGTTATATGAAATGATGTTTCTAGCACCTAATTCCTCCATTTTTTTATATCTATTTTGCATTTCTTGAATTAAGGCTTTTAAAACAGCAACAACTTGATCAGTTTCTACTAGTACAGGAGAAATTAGATGAGGAATTCCGTTATACGGCGTTAACTCTACCCGTTTAGGGTCTATAAGTAATAGCCTTAATGTTTCTGGAGTGTTTTGCATTATTAAGCAGGATAATAAAGAATTTATAAATACACTTTTACCACTTCCTGTAGATCCAGCAATAAGTAAATGAGGCATTTGGCTTAAGTCGTTAACCTTTGTTTCACCTGCGCTACCTTTACCAAAAACAACTGGTAATTGAGCTTTAGATTTTAGATTTAGAAAAGGTTTACTTTCCATTATTCGCCTTAAAGTTACTAGATTAGGTTTGGGATTTGGTACTTCTATTCCAATTAATGATTCTCCCATTACGGGGGTTTCAATTCTAATGCTTGGTGTTTTGAGTGCGAGAGCTAAATCTTTTTCTCTAGAAAGAATACTGTCTACTTTAACTCGGGTTTTTGTTTCAATTTCGTGAGTGTCTGAGATTGCGATTTCGTTATTATTTTTTCCAGATTTATATTTTTTGATCCAGCCAGGGATAATTCCATACATAGTTACTGTGGGGCCCGGTTGGATTTTCCCAATTTCAACATCCACATTATAATCAGACAGAGTTTTTTTAATTGTTTGCGCAGTTTTGTCAATGTTTTCTTTTGAAATTCCTATTTGTTCGAAGTCGTCTAACAGATTTAAGTTAGGCAGTTGCCATTTTATTGGAGGTTTTGCTTCAGATTCAGAATGATAATATTTTGGTTTTGTTATTGGTTGTGAATCTTGATTAAAATTATTGTTTTGTTTTTCATTTTGAATATTTAGTTTTTGTTGAATAAGTTCTGGGTTATTTGATCCTGAATCATCAGAATTATCAGGGTTTGAATTTTCATTAAATATTTGTGCTTTTGTTTTGATTTGGGGGTTTTTATAGTTTAGTAAGGTTTGGATTTTCTTAAGATGTATATTGAAATTCATTATTGATTTATTGGGGACAATTAAGCTTAATGCTATTCCAGTTATTAAAATTTGTATGATTGTGAGCTGCCAGGACCACAAATTTGAAATGCTTTCCCCTAGTTTACCGCCTAATGGAACTTCTCCGCTTACTGTAAAAAGACTTAATGGCCCTGAGTAAAACTCTAAAGGTGCAATAATAATCATTAGTGAAAATGAAAGGATTAAGTACGAAATTATCGATTTTATTTTTTTGAGTAAATTTTTAAACTTAATTGCTATTATAGAAATAATTAACAACCAAATTAAAATCGGTATTAAATTGATGCCAACAGCCAGGAATATATTTTCTATCAATTTGTTATCCTACTTAACTGTTAAATTGATTTTTACTAAGAAGTTATTATTTAGAGATATTTATTTCCAAAGCTATATTTGGTCTTTGGAATGTTTCTTTATAGATTAAATTTTTTGAGCTTGATTGTAGTTTGCTATTCAACTGATCTAAATCTATTTCATTTGACACATATTTTTCTAGGTAAGACTGGGCATTTGATTTTAATATTTCAGAGATTTTATTTTTTTCACATAAATTTGGAACTCCTATGGAGGAAATTATTGGTTGGGTGACTATTGCCCTAGGTTTTTCCTTAACTGTAGCTGACAAAATTACGATTCCATTTTTGGATAAATTGATTCTTTCATTCATGATGTTACCAGGATCTTGCCAAGTGTAATTGCCTTTAACAAAAATTTCATTTTGGGATAAAGAATCTATTACATCAGCTTGGAATTTATGTATTTGTAATATATACCCGTTATTAAGCAAGAATATATTTGATGGATCAACGCCTGCTGCATTAGCTAGTTTGCCATGTGAGTATAGGTGTCTAAATTCGCCGTGAATTGGCATGAAAAATTTTGGTTTTAATAGGTTAAGCATTAATTTTAATTCTTCTTGGCTAGCATGACCGTGGACGTGTACAAAAGAAGTTTTGCTATGGTGAACTTCAGCACCTAGTTTAAATAAATTGTCAATTGTTTTGGAAACTAACATTTCATTTCCCGGAATTGGCGAAGCTGAAATTATTACAGTATCTTCTTTTTCAATTTTTATATCTTTGTGTTGATGTAAAGACATTTTGACTAATGCAGAAGTAGGTTCTCCTTGTGAACCTGTTGCTAAAATTAAAGTTTGATTTTTAGAAATTTCATTAGTTTTCTTTATTGGAATTATTGCGTTTTTTGGCGTCTTAAGATATTTTGTGTTCGTAGCCATAGTAATGTTTTTCAGCATGCTTTTTCCAGTGATTGCTATTTGCCTATAGTTTTTGATTGCTGAATCAATTATTTGTTGAATTCTAGAGATTTGTGATGCAAATGTTGCCACTATGATTCTAGATTTTGCATTAGTTATAATTTTGTCTAAAGTTTGTCCTACTACTTTTTCAGAAGGAGTGTAACCTGAAATCTCTGCGTATGTAGAGTCTGAGCAGAGTAATAAAACACCTTCTGATGCATATTCTGATAATGCTTGAAAATCTATAATTTTGTTGTCTACTGGTGTATGATCTATTTTGAAATCACCAGTGTGTATGATAAGCCCTTCTTTTGTACGGATTGCAATTCCCATTGCATCAGGAATTGAATGGCAAACTCTAAAGAATTCTATAGAGAATTTCCCTATTCCAACTTTTTCTCTAGGTTGGAGTACATTTATTTCATATTCTGGAAATGATTTTGCATCCTTGAGTTTTATATTTATAAGATCACTTGTTAGCTTTGATGCATATATAGGAACATTGATTTTAGGGATTATATAAGGAAGTGCACCTATATGGTCTTCATGGCCATGAGTGATAAATATTGCTTTGACTTTTTCTTTATTTTTAATTAAATAAGATATATCAGGGAGAATAAAATCAATCCCTGGTTGGTGTTGATTAGGAAATTTCAAACCAGCATCTATTACTATAATTTCATTGCCATGTTTAATAGCTAATATATTTTTCCCGATTTCGTCTAATCCACCTAGAGGAATTATTTGTACTGACATATTATAAAAAGCTCAATTGTTCATTTTCCTTATACTTATTTTGTATAGTATTTGGATTTACTTTAATTTTCTGAAGAGATTTTGGGATTCCTAAAAAATCTTGTTCAAGTTTCATTTTCATGTTTGAATTTCTTAGTGCAGCAGCTGGATGATAAACAGGATAAATGAAAATATTTTTCCATTTAAAAAGTTTGCCTCTGTCACGACCAATTAATTTTTCAGGGAAGAATTTTGATAATGAAAATCTTCCTAAAGTCACTATCATTTTTGGTTGTAAAAGATTTATTTGTTCATTTAAAAAATTCGAGCAATTAGATATTTCTATATCTAATGGATCTCTATTGCTGGGAGGGCGACATTTCATTAAATTTGTGATAAAAACCTGATTTCTTTCAAGATTAATTGATGATAAAAGTTGGTCAAGAATTTTCCCTGCAGCTCCTATAAATGGTTTTCCTTGAAGGTCTTCGTTTTTGCCAGGAGCTTCTCCAATCAACATTATATCAGGGGTACTGTTGCCTTCTCCGGGGACAGTTTTATTTCTGAATTGATGTATTTGACAAGCAGTACAATTATTAATTTTTTTTTCAATATTCTTTAATTTGAACATATAAATTCAGGACAAAAAACATCAAATTAGAATAATGGAATGTTTTTTAGAAAAATTGGTTATTTATTATTCTACTCTGTTACACCATTGGATTTGAGGTAGTCTATTGCTTCTTGAACAGTTGTAATACCTTCAGCATCTTCATCTGAAATTTCTATTGTCGTCGAATCGTCAGAAAATTCTTCTTCGAAAGCCATAATTAATTCAACTAAATCAAGTGAGTCTGCGTTGAGATCTTCTGTAAAGGAAGCTGTTGGTACAACTTCTGCTTCATCAACACTTAATTTTTCAGCTACAATCGTTTTTACTTTATCTAATAAATTTGACATTAAAAGTTGCCTCCTAAAATTTATTTTTTCCAGAAATTTCTTTTAAAATTGTTCCTAAAACACCATTGATAAATTTTGGTGAGTTTTCAGTTCCGTATAATTTTGATATTTCTACAGCTTCATTAATTGCAACTTTTTTTGGAATTTGTTCATCTAAAATAATTTCTTGTATTGCTATTCTTAGTATATTTTTATCTACGCTAGGCATTTGAGAAACAGGCCAAGCTTTAGCATATTTAGAGATAGTATCATCTATCTGGTCTGTGTGACAAATAATATTTGTAATTAATTCAATAGCATATAATTTTGAAGGTTCCAATTCTGGAGAGACTTGTGTCAAACGGTCTATAATTGCATGTGCATCATGTTTTGTTTTATCAGTTTCATACAGAGCTTGTAAGACTAAAATTCTTGATTGTCGTCGTTTTGTTGATTTAATTGTTTTTTCTTTGATCATAATTTATTTGATCTTCTGTATATCGTCTACGCTTTGTATATTGATTACGTTTAGATTTTTTGACATTCTTTTTGCAATTGAACTCAAGGCAGATCCTGGGCCTATTTCGATGAAATTTGTAATTCCTTTTTCTATCATGAACTCCATGCTAGATTCCCATTGTACACATTCACACATTTGTGACTCAATCTCTTTTTTTATATCTTGTGCTTCAGTTAAGGGTTTCCCAGTAATATTGGAGATCATTGGAATTTTAGGATTTTGAAAATCTAGTGTTTTAATAAATTTTTTGAATCCAGGGATGGTAGATTTCATTAAAGGTGAGTGAAAAGCCCCGTTTACTTTTAATGGTATTGATTTTTTTGCTTTAAGGGTTTTTGCTAAATTAATGGCACTATCTATTTCTTCGGGTTCTCCGCTAATTACTATTTGGTCCTTGCTATTAATATTGGAAATATGGATATTGTGTTGTGTTTCTATTTTTTTAACTTCTTCTAGAGGCAGTCCTAATATAGCTGCCATAGTACCAGGGTGATTATTACAAGCTTTTTGCATAAGGCTAGCACGTTCATTAACTAAGCGGATGGATGAATCTAAATCTAAAGAATTTGTTGCAGCTATAGCTGTAAATTCTCCCAAGCTATGTCCAGCTACGAACGATGGGGCAGGCATAGAATAATTTAGAGATTCTTTCATATATATTATGGCAGCTAAACTCGCGGCCATAATGCCTGGTTGAGCATTTTCTGTCCTGTTTAATTCTTCTTCTGGCCCATAAAAAATAATATTAGACAAAGGTTTGTCCAATATTTTATCAACTTGATGGAACATCTGTTGTACATTTGAAGATTTTTCAAAAAAGCTTAGTCCCATCCCAACTTTTTGAGACCCCTGACCAGGGAAAAGATAAGCGGTATTGGCATTTGTAGTGGGGATTGATATAGAAGTACTCATTGAATAATCAATCGTATTAATTATTGAGTAGTTTCTTCGGGATTGGTATTTAGTATGGGTTTGCCGTTATAGTATCCACAAGATTGACATACTCGATGAGAGAGTTTTGGCTCCGGGCAGTTAGGGCATGTAGGAACGGAGAATTCAGAGATGCCATGGTGGGCGGCTCTTTTACCTTTTCTACCTTTAGAGTGTTTTTTCTTGGGGAGAGGTGGCATGATTTTACCTTAATTTTTTGCTAGAGTTCTAATTTTATGTATATATAATTAATAAGACACAAATAGAAATTTTATGAATGGTGGTTAATTATGTCAAGTAATTGTATCTGAATATTATAGTTGTTAAAGTTTTCTAAATGTTTCATTTAAACTTCCTGACCGAAATCCTTCTAGATCAATAGTAACATAAATGTATCCTAAGGAATGTAGAAAGTTTAAGATCTTTTTTTTGGTATTTTTTTTGATCAGTTGATTAATTTTATCTTCATTTACTTCTATTCTGGCTAAATTTCCATGAGATCTCATTCTAAGAGTGCCAAGTTCTAGTGTTTTTAAAAATTTTTCAGCTTTTTCAATTCGTTTAAGTTGTTCAGGAGAAATTTTTTCTCCATAAGGAATTCTTGATGATAAACAAGCTTGTGCTGGTTTATTCCAATTTGGCAGTTTTATTTCTTTGGATATTTTTCGTATTTCTTCTTTTGACAATGATGCTTCAATTAGAGGGCTTCGAATACCTTGGGTTTTAGCGGATTTCATTCCTGGACGAAAATCATTTTTGTCATCTAAATTATGCCCATTAATTATGTGTTTGATATTTAAGTTTGTTGCAATTGTTTTTAGGTGTGAATAAAGTTCTTCTTTGCATAAGAAACATCTATTTGGTGTATTTTCTAGATAATTATTATTAGAAAATTCATTCGTTAAGACGATTTTGTGATTTAGTTTTAATGTTTTAGCTAATTTTTTTGCGTCACTAAGTTCGTCTCTTGGTATGCTAAAAGAATCTGCTGTCACTGCAATAGTGTTATTAGGCCCTAATGTTAAAAGTGCAGTTTTAGCTACTAAAGTACTATCTATTCCTCCTGAAAATGCCACTACTGCAGATTCCATTTTAGAAATAATAGATTGAAGATTGAAAAATTTTGTATTTAAATTTTTATCTTTTATAGTCATTATGTTTTGTTTTGAGTGGATCAAATTATTTTCTTTATATTTTATAATTTCAGAAAGATTTTTTTGAGAGATTTTAATAGTATAAATTTTTCTAATTCAAAACAACCTTGCTTTAAGTTTGGGGAGGCTATTTTAGTAACTCATCTAAAGCAAATTTTGGTTTAATGAAAAAATGTATTGATTCTAACTCATTTGAAAGATAGTATGATTCATGCAATTTTATTTAATAGTTGGTTTGTATCATAGATATTATTAAGGAGCTTTAAAGTGGGAGATAAAAAATATAGGATAGGAATTGTTGGATTAAGTGGAATTACTACAGGTATGGATGGTGCTTTAGAAAAAAGTAATGTAATGCAAGATGGACAATCTCCGTTAAAGAAAAAATTAATTACATCACATGCTGCATGTTTAAGCTTGATGCAAAATATTGAAGTGGTAGGTTATTGTGATTTATCTCCCGAACGCTTAGATAATTTTAAAAATACTTGGGGGACTGTTTGGCCGTCAGCAACGCCTTTTTCTGACTATAAAGAAATGCTTAAGTCAGAAAACATTGACGTTTTAACTGTTGCAACTGGAGATGATAAGCATTCTCAGATTGTTATTGATGGCGCAAATTCCGGAGTTAAGGGTATTTTTTGTGAAAAGCCTTTGGCTACTACAGTTGAAGATTGTAACAAAATGTTGAAGGCATGCAAGGATAACGGAGTGTATATTAGTGTAGGTCACACTAGAAGATGGCTACCCCTATATAATAAAATTCGGGAAGTAATTAGATCTGGTTCAATCGGTAAGTTGAGAACAATTGAAGCTTATCATGGCGGGGATAGAGCTATGATGTTTAGAAATGGAACTCATATTATTGATGGAATTTGTTTTTTTGCTGAATCTGAGCCATCAAAAGTTTTAGGTGTCTTAGAAGATGGTTTTGATCATTGGGATGAATATAAGGGTGATGGAGGAAAATTACCTGAAAATGACCCTTCAGTTAGCGGGATAATTTTATTTAAAAATGGAATCCGAGGTTTTTATAATGGTATTAAAGAATCGTATCCCAGTTCGCCTAAATTGACTATTACTGGTTCATTAGGGCAAATTGAATTTTCTTTACAAGGGGGATCTGCGTTGATGACTATAGCGAATCCAGTTACTAATGAAAGTAGTGTGCAACAAATTCATCCGGATAATTTTCAAATTGCGAATTATGTTGCTGGTTATGAAGAAATGATTAAATTGATTGAGAATGGTGGTGTAGGTATAGGTCCCGGTGAACAAGGTAAATGGGTTGTTCAAATTCTTGTTGGATTTTTAGATTCTCACAATGAAGGATCTAAATTAGTTAAAGTGAGGCAATAGATATCAATATCGTTCGATTGTGAATTAAATGGACAGAATAAAACTTATTCTTGATCAGTATAAAAATCATGAAATTGATTATGATCAAGTAATTAAAAAATTGAAGCTACCTATGTATGATGATTTGTTTTTTGCAAAAGTTGATCATGATAGATCTACCCGAACAGGATTTTCAGAAGTGATTTTTGGTTCTGGCAAAACTTCTTTCCAGATTTGTAAAATTGCAGAATCGATTTTGCAAAAATCAAGAAGGTTACTTATTACTAGGGTTGATATAAATATTTATAATCAAATTAAATCAATTATTCATGATGCAAAATTTCATGAAGAGGCTAGTTGTATCACGGTTAATCGAGATCAACTTGTGTTATCACCAGGAATTACTGTTGTGAGTGCAGGTACTTCAGACATGAATGTTGTTAAGGAAATTGAAATTACATCAGAAATTATGGGGTATCAATCTGAACTAATTTTAGATGTGGGTGTTGCTGGAATTCACAGATTATTGTCACATGTTGATATATTGAATCAAGCAAAGGTAATTATAGTTGTTGCTGGGATGGATGGTGCTTTACCATCTGTTGTTTGTGGTTTAGTTAAAAGGCCTGTAATTGCAGTGCCAACTAGTGTGGGTTATGGTGCTAATTTTGGAGGTATTAGCGCATTACTTACTATGTTAAATAGCTGTGCTTCTGGTATAGCAGTGGTGAATATAGATAATGGTTACGGGGCTGCTGACTTGGCTTGTAGAATTATGAATGTTAGTGCTGGAGATGACTAATACGTTTTTTGTATCTTTAATTTGTTTGTTTACTGAGGTAATATGGTAGTTAATCGAATTAAATGAATTGGAGTTCAAAGTGATAATAGATTTTCATACAAAAGTTTATCCTGATTGGCTACAAAAGGATAAGGAAAAATATTTAGAGAAAGATCAGACTTTTAAAGAGTTGTTTTCGGATCCAAAATCAAAAATGGCTGATGCTGATAAATTGATTCAAGATATGGATGAAGATGGTGTTGATATTTCTGTTATTATGGGAATTGGATGGACTGATACTGGCTTAGCTAGAGACATGAATGATTATATTATTGAATCAGTTGCCAAGTATCCTGATAGGCTTGTTGGTTTTGCAGGAGTTAATCCTTCATGGGGAGATGCAGCAGTCAGAGAAGCAGATAGATGTGCTAAGGCAGGATTACAAGGTTTAGGAGAATTTCATCCTGATACCCAAGGTTTTGATATAGGAGATTTGAAGGTTATGTCTCCGCTTGCTGAGGTAGTTCAAGATCAAGATTTGATTATTTCAACGCATGCTTCTGAGCCGGTGGGACATTCTTATAAAGGTAAAGGTAAAACCACACCATTTTTTTTATGGGAATTTATTAAAAATTTTCCTGAAATTCCGATAGTATGTGCTCATTGGGGGGGCGGTTTGCCATTTTATGCACTCATTCCTGAAGTTCTCGAAAGTTTGAAGTCTGTATATTTTGATACATCAGCATCACCATTTTTGTATTCTAACAGAATTTATCCAGTTGTAGCTTCATTAGTTGGTATTGGCGGGATTTTAATGGGGTCTGATTATCCATTATTGAGTGCACGTAGGGTTTTGAAAGATATTGAAGATTCAATGGTATTAAACGAAGAACAAAAAGCTGCAATCACAGGTGGAAATGCTGTGAAGCTTTTAGGTATTAATGTAGAAGGAAACTAAAATTTTTGGGAAATGTTATTCCATCTAGTTTATTTGATATTTCTGGGAAAAATGCCATAGTCACTGGCGGTAATGGAGGTATTGGTTTAGCCATTGCAGAAGGTTTTGTTGCCAATGGTGCAAATTTATTAATTATTGGTAGAGATTATAAGAAAAATTCCTTAGCATTATCTAGATTGCAAAAATATGGAACAAATGTTTTTGCTTTTTCTGGAGATATTAGTAAAGAATCTCAAATTATCCAAGCGATTGATTACGCAAACGTTGAATTAAATTCAATAGATATTCTTGTAAATAATGCAGGTATTAATATTAGAAAATCGCCTCAGGATTTTTCTGTTAAAGAATGGGATAATGTTCTTTCAGTCAATTTAAAATCTGCATTTTTGATGTCTCAAAAAGTGTATCCTTTTATGAAGAAACTCAATAAAGGGAAAATAATTAATATTGGTTCAATGTACTCTGTCTTTGGATCAGATTGGTCGGTTGCTTATTCTGCAAGTAAAGCTGGTTTGGTGCAAATGGGAAAAAGTTTGGCAATGTCTTGGGCAAAAGATAATATTCAAGTGAATACAATTTTACCAGGCTGGATTGAAACTGATTTAACTTCCCCGATAGAAAATTTGTTTCCTGAACGTTTTGAAACAATTAATCGGCGTATTCCTTTTGGTAGGTGGGGACAACCAGATGATTTGATTGGAACTGCTATTTTTTTGTCAAGTTGTGCATCAAATTATTTGACAGGCACATCTATTACAGTTGACGGAGGTTATTCTTCGTTTTAAATTTATTTTAATTGGAGATTGATTTGTATTTTAAATTTAGTTCAAATGGTTTGTTTTTTCTTGGGACGATTTTAATTTTTTTAGGGATTTTTATTCAATCAAGTATTTTTGAGATGTTGATGGATATTATAGGATGGGGGTTAATAATTTTCGGGGGTTTTTTAATTGGTTCTGGAGTATTAAATCTAATTCGTAGAATGAAATAATTATAAATTTACGTTTAATTGTTTTGCTACAGTTTCAATATCTTTATCTCCTCTTCCGCTCAAGCCTACTAATATAGTTTTTGTTTTTGATAATTTGGGTGCAATTTTAATTACTTCAGCAATGGCATGAGACGATTCAAGGGCTGGGATAATTCCTTCAGTATTGCATAGAATTTCAAATGCATTTAGGGCTTCTGAATCAGTGACACTAGTATATTTTGCTCTTTTGATGTCTTTAAGGTAACTGTGTTCAGGGCCTACACCTGGATAATCTAGACCTGCTGAAATACTATGTGCTTCAGTAATTTGACCATTAGTATCTTGTAGAATATACGACATGCTGCCATGCAATACTCCAATTTCACCACTGCTAAGGGAAGCTGAATGTTCACCAGTTTTGATTCCATGTCCTCCAGCTTCTACTCCAATCAAATTTACAGAAGGTTTGTTAATAAAAGCGTTAAACAAGCCTATAGCATTGCTACCGCCTCCTACACAAGCAATAACATAGTCAGGAAGATTACCTTCGGTTTTTAACATTTGAGTTAATGATTCATCACCTATGATTGATTGAAAATCTTTTACAATTCTAGGGTATGGATGTGGTCCAACGGCAGATCCAATTAGATAGTGAGAAGTTTCAACATTAGCAACCCAATCTCGCATTGCTTCATTAATGGCATCTTTAAGAGTTTTGCTTCCAGTAGATACAGGAACTACTTTTGCTCCAAGGAGTTTCATTCTAAAAACATTCAAGGCTTGTCTTTTGATGTCTTCTTCGCCCATATATATAACGCAATCTTGTTTCAGAATAGACGCTACAGTAGCGGTAGCAACTCCATGTTGACCGGCACCTGTTTCAGCAATTATGCGATTTTTGCCCATTTGTTTAGTTAGCAGGCCTTGGCCGAGTGCATTATTGATTTTATGCGCTCCGGTATGAGATAAATCTTCTCTTTTGAAATATATTTTTGCTCCACCCAATTTTTTTGTTAAATTAGAAGCAAAAAAAATGGGAGTAGGTCTTCCGACGTATGTTTTTAACAACATTGAGAGGGAATTTTTGAAATTTTTATCATTTTTTGTGTTCAGATAAAATGAATTTAATTCTTCTAAGGCGTGCATTAATGTTTCTGGAGCAAATTGACCTCCAAATTTTCCAAAATGTCCAGTTTTGTCAGGATATTTTCTGATTTTTACCATTTTCACACCTATTGTTTTTACAATGTATTTTTATTTATTATATCAAAGGAATTAAGGAAGACATGATCGCAGATATTGAAGAAAATATTACTATACCTAAAACTATTGATTTAAATAAATTTTCATTTATTGATTTTAAAATTTTAATTGCAATAAAAAATGGAAGAATTATTGCAGGTAATAATTTAACTCCTAACGTTAATGTCTCTAAATTAATATAGCCTGCGAAAATTAAAGTGATTATTGAGAATATTTGAATAAATAATAAAAAACAAGAAATGATTCTTCTAAATTCAGCCTTTGGTGTATTTGTATTGGTTAAATATAAAACTATCAATGGACCGGACAAACTGGTACTTGTAGCAAAAATACCACTGCCTAAGCCGATTATAAAATCTTGTATTGAATTTCTTTTAAAGTTTAATTTTTCAGGAATTGTGGTAGTTAAAATTGCAAAAGTCAGAATAATTAATCCTGTAGAAATTTTTAAATAATCAGGGTGACTCTTAGATAAAATTATTATGCCTATTGGTATACCCATTAATCCTCCAAAAATCAGTATAGAAGATTTTTTAAATTCAGGTATTTGTGAATTCAAAAGAATAATTCCAATATTTACTGACGCCGTGAGAGGCATTAGAATGGGGATTACTTGTTCAGGGTCGAAAAAAATCAAAAAAATGGGTGTTGCTATAAGATTAAATCCAAAAGAAGTGGTGCTTTGAACTGTTGAACTAATAAAAATTACAAAAAATAAAATGGTTAATGTGGGTAAAGATATATCGTTAATGTTCAATATTTATGTAGTCCGTTCCAGATGCCTTCAACTCTAACGGCATAGGTATCTGATTTGTATCTAATACGTCCATTCAGCTTAACTTATGCGATTAAAAGCTACAAGTGATACAAGCTTTTCAAGTGCATTAAAAACTGCACTAAAATATTTCTCCAAGATATTTACTGCATTAAAATGTGGCTTACTGCATTAAAATTGAGTTTTCGGACTAATTATTATCGTTATTATCTTCTTCTAACTTATTCTGTTTTCTGTTGTCTGTCGGTGTTGGTTTCTGTTTCGGTTGTGGTTGCCTGGAGGGGTGGGTATGTCTTAGTCTTTGTTATTGTTTATGGTATATACTTTTTCAGTGTATAAATTACAACAGTATTTGCATTTGTAATACACTAAGATTTGTAAAAATAGTAGTGTAATAAATTTCCGTAAATTAAAGCCAAAGCTTTTTATAAAGATCTTTTATCTACATAACCTTGTGTGATTCTATCAATAATAATTGCTAATACTACTATTGCACT
>MDTE01004147.1_pt1 | contig 24130 bp, 17 predicted proteins | sample 811231 | NCBI WGS metagenome assembly MDTE01 (sample SAMN05326651, study PRJNA326480) | marine metagenome | isolation source: seawater | place: Indian Ocean: Red Sea | collected 2010 | reverse complement strand
TTGTTGGTGTAGGCCCGTCATAACACCAGTAACACCAGTTCTCTCCAGGAATTTCTGGAGGGGAAGTCCAAGTGTGTGGACTTCTTGGTGGGCAGTCTGTTGAGACTTCTCCTACTACATAACACGTACCTGAATCAACTGATGCAACAGGTGCTGATGTTATAGGAGCTGCTACTGCTACTGGAGCAGGTGCCTTTTCCTGAGGAGCTCTCTGAGGCGCAGCTGCCGGAGCTGCTGGTGCTGCTGCTGGTGCAGCCGCTGGTGCTGTAGCAGGTGCTGCTGCTGGTGCTGCTGGAGCTGCTGTCTCTTCACTTGAGCTACAAGCGACTAGTGCAACTAAGCAGGATGCTGCAACAGTAGATGCTAACAATACCTTTAATGTAGTTAACTTTGACCACATATTTATCCCCCTATATTAAAAAATTAACGCATTTTTACCTATTTAAGGTGCTGTGGATTTAATCATAACTAAACAACAGTGTCAAGTACTTCCAAATCACAAAACATCAATGTTCTGTTGAATGGCAACCAAATAGCTGAATTACTATTTACCACATGATTTCCATTACACTTAATTATATAAAATAACACCTTTTGCGTCTCTTTCTGAATAAGCAATCATTTCGGAATATTTACCTTTCATAGAGAGTAGGTTTTCGTGGGTACCTTGCTCGATAACACAACCATCATTCATAACATAAATCCAATCAGAGTTTCTAACTGTTGATAATCTATGAGCAATAACTAGCGATGTCCTCTGCTTAAGTAATTTGTCAATTGCATCTTGTATCAACATTTCACTTTCTGTATCTATATTGGCAGTAGCTTCATCTAAAATCAAAATTTTGGGGTCAGAGGCAAGTGCTCGTGCAAAACTGATTAATTGTCTTTGACCTACACTCAAATTTCTACCGTTCTCTGCTATTTTAGTTTTATATCCATCTGGCAGTTCGCTGATAAATTGATCTGCTCCCACTAGCTTCGCAACTTGAACTATTTTTCCTTCATTTATTCCTAACCTGTTATAACGTATATTTTCATTTACTGTTTCAGAAAACAAAAAAGGCTCTTGAGGCACCATGCTGATACACGACGATAAACTTTCAAATGAAATTTCCCGTAAATCATGTCCATCCAACAATATTTTTCCTTTTTTCGGGTCGTAAAGCCGTACAAGTAATGAAACTAGTGTGGTTTTACCAGCTCCAGTTTCACCGACAAAAGCAACCTTTTGCCCTTTTTGTATCTTCAAATCTATATCTTTCAAAACCATTTCATTGTTGATATATCCAAAGCTAACTTTCTTATACTCTATATTATTATCGAATGTATTAAGCTCAAATGCATTTACAGACTCTATAATTTCCGGTTTTTCTGCGAGTATTTCCATTATCCTCCTACCAGCAACCATAGCTCTTTGTAATGAACCATATTGCATTGCAAGATTCCTCACCGGCTCAAATAACCTATAAATATACAATGAAAACGCTACCAGATAACCAGCAGTTATTTGGCCAGGATCACTTAATGCTATTAAACCACCGACCAATATCACAAGAGCCAAACTTACAGCTGATATCATTTCAACTGAAGGAAACAATGCACTCGTTAATTGACCTGCTTTAAGATTAGCATCCAGATTGGCACTATTGATTTGTCTAAATTTTTTAACGTTTGCATTTCCTCTATTTAAACTTTGTACAACTCTAATCCCAGAAATATTCTCTTCCAATCCTGCATTCACGCCAGCTATAGTTCTACGGGTTTGATTAAATGCACCTCTAGCTTTTTTCTGCCAAAATACCAGAAGAACAACTACTGTAGGCAATACTGAAAAAGTCACTAGTGCCAATTTCCAATTCATCCCCAACATTACCGCCATGATTCCAACCAAACTAACGAAGTCTCCTAAAGTTATGAGCATGATAGACAAAAATTCTTGCAATTGCTGAACATCATTTTGAATTCTTGACATAACACGTCCAACTTGATTGCGATTGAAAAATGACATCGGCAGTTTCTGCAAATGGCTGAATAAATTAACTCTAAGTGAATAAAGAACATTTTGACTTACACGTGCCATCACGCGTATCTGCATTTGATTTGTTACAAATTTGAAGGCTGCAACAATAATTATCAATAAAACCATGCTATTAAGGTTCGAATTTTGAGGATTATTTACATGATTATCTATAGCTCTTCCAACTAACCATGGTATTGCTATAACTGTACCTGAATATAACAACATTGCAATTAAAGAAAAAACACCAGACTTCCAATACGGTTTGAACATATTAAGAAGGGTCTTCACCACTTCCTTGTCATAGATGTTTCCGTTTATATCGTCTTCTTCATCAAGACGGCCATGCCTCCTCCATCCACCGCCACCTCCAAACATCATCTCAAGGCACCTTTTTCGGTTTTTTCAATTTTTTGTTTAGTTGTCGAGTTTTCGTTAGAAACATTTATTTGATGATTATAAATCCTATGATAATTGCCTTTGAGTTCAAGAAGTTCCTCATGAGTACCTCTTTCAACTATCTTACCTTTATCAAGTACAATTATAGAGTCAGCTTGAGATATTGTAGTAGCACGATGAGCTATTACAAATACAGTCCGATTTTTCATTACAGACTCTAACGCTTTTTGGATTTCAGATTCAGTTTTAGAGTCAACACTTGAAGTTGAATCGTCCAAAATGAGAATAGGTGGATCCAAGAGAAGGGTTCTAGCTATAGCCAATCTTTGCCTCTGTCCTCCAGATAATGTAACACCTCTTTCTCCCACCAAAGTGTCATAAGCTTGAGGCAAACCTTCTATGAATTCATGTAATTGTGCGATTTTTGATACAGCCATAACCTCTTCAAGAGTTACGTCTTCTAAACCATATGCAATATTTTCTTTTATAGAAGCTGCAAACAAAAATACGTCTTGAAAAACAACTCCAACATTTTTTCTGACCGATTCAACTTTTATATCTCTGATATCTAAATCATCAATAGTAATCTTGCCCTTATTTACATCGTAAAATCTTGCTATAAGGTGTACCAGCGTACTTTTACCGGAACCCGGAGCTCCCATAATGGCTACTATTTGACCTGGATTTGCAGAAAAATTAAGCCCATCGACAACAGAATCAGTTGTATTATAGCCTGCCGAAACAGAATCAAAGGATACTCTGCCATGAACTCTTTTAATTTCGACAGCATCAGCTTTGTCTTTAATGCAAGATTCAGCATCTAATACTTCATAGATTCTGTCCCCAGCAGACTGAGCCCTACTCAATGTATTAATTAACCAACCCATCATCCTAATAGGCATAGCAAGCATGGCCATATAAAATATAAATGAAGCTAATCCCCCCGCAGTAATCCTTTCAGCATTCAATTCATATCCACCTACAAACAAAATTGCAGCGGTTGATAAGGTAAATATGAAAGTCATAAGTGGTCCCTGCACGGCAAATAACTTTGCGGCTTTATAGGAAAGGTCAGCTAATTTTCTGGCTTTTTCTCCAAATTTATCTTGTTCGTATTGAGCTGCACCAAAAATCTTTACAATTTTTATTCCAGTTACATTCTCTTGTAGAACGGACGTCAATTTTCCAGTTTCAGACTGAACCTCCATCCAAGTAGTCCTTAATTTCCTCGACATCAAAACCGCACGCCATATTATTGGAGGCATGAAAATAAAACATACCAATGCTAATCTCCAATTTTCATAACTCATAATACTTACAACAGATACCAACATAACTAGTATGGAAATCCCTCTTATTAACCCCATACTAATAAACATACGGACTGCTTCTATATCAGCTGTTGCTCTAGACATAAGATTGCCTGTTTGTTGTTGGTCGTAAAATCCGAAACTAAGGCTTTGTAATTTTTTAAAAAAATCTTCTCTAAGATCAAAAGTCGCTTTTTGAGAAAGCGCTTCGGCTAAATAGCTCTGGCCAAACGATAAGCCTCCTCTTAAAACACTAACCAAAATCACACCTAAAGCTATAAAAATAACAGTTGAACGAGTTCCATTACCAATAGCTTCATCAATAGCTGTTCCCAACATATAAGGTACCGCCATGGAGGATACAGTTGTAGCTATCATTGTAAAGAAAGCACCACTCAAATAAATCCGGTGGCCTAGTCCATATCGTAAAAGCCTAGACAGAGTCCGCACTGTATTCTCCAGTATTCCAAAAAATCAGGTAAATTAATTCCTATGCACGACTACCATATTTAATACCAAACAAAATTAATTTGCAAACGGTCAAGCTACAACTAATATTCAAATTACTTTAGTGACATCCACTATAATTCTATTTAAGTTTTAATTTTGCAAGTACGTCCTTATTAACTAAATGCATTGGGACTTTACCCATCAAGACTCTAGCAACTTCTTGACCACACCTAATTGCTAATGCTTCCAATGCAGGATCAGAATAGTACGCTGCATGAGATGTCAAAATAATATTTTCTAATTTTGTTAGAGGATTATCTTTAGGGGGTTCTTGTTCAAAAACATCTATACCTGCACCTGTAATCCATTGCTCTGACAATGCCTTTGCCAAGGCTTTATTATCGACAACAGGACCCCTTGCAGTATTAATCACATAAGCGTTGGGTTTCATTTTTTTCAACGCATTTTCGTCTATAATATGGCGGGTCTCATCTGTTAAAGGAGTATGTAAAGAAACATAATCTGAACTTTCAAGTAATTTATCTAAAGAAACTCTTTCTACTCCAAATTCCTCAATTACTTTATTACTTACATATGGATCAGACACTAATACTTTCAAGCCTAAAGGTTTAACTCTTATAGCTAATTCACGCCCAATTTGACCAAATCCTATTATACCTACAGTTTCTCCATGAAGTGATCCCACTGGCGATGGTATTGTCCTTGGCCATTCACCAGAACGTATCCTACTATCAAGCAAAAATAATCGTCGATTACATGCTAATATTAAAGATAAAGCGTGATTAGCAACTTCACGTATCCATACATCTGGTACATTTACTACCGCTATACCTAAGTCTGTAGCCGACTCAATATCTATAGTATCTACCCCTACACCTGTCCTCAAAATCACTTTGCAGTTCGGAGAAGCTTCCATGACCGCGCGGCTAACATCCGATTCCATTATAATCATCCCATCAGAACCTTGGGTACTTTTAATCATCTCATCTTCAGTAGTTAAAGTTGGAAATACCACTTGCTCAGCACCTATTTTTTCGAGTTCTTTTTTCTCTGGTTCAAGAGCTTCAACAGTATGTATGCCAACGTGCGTTATTTTGTATTTGTAATTGCCCATGGTTTGATTAATACTCCTTAATATCTATGTTTTTAGTTCGAACATTTTACTTTACAGGCATTAAGACAATATGTCCTGCAGGAAACTCATTTATGCATATCCACCGTTACTTTTCATTAATCCTTGCGTTGTATTTTCAACATCATTCTAACAAATAAAATTAATCCTACTTACTACAAGTAAATTTTTCTCCGTTAATTATCGCTAATTAACGGGATCGACATCAATAACCCAACCCTTTGGTAGACGTAAATTATTGATAATACGCTTTGGTTGGTTCCCTTTCAAAACAACTTGCCACCTATATTTACCCCTGATTTTAGGTGGGTAAGCAGGGCTCGGCCCAAAAACATCGTTGGTAATGTCACCAATACTATCTTGTTGGTGTTTTAATAGATTAACCAGTCTTTCTCCTGCATCTATACACCTTTGCATATCTTGATGAGAATATAAAAACTTAATAAATTTCGAATATGGCGGAGACGATTGTAGCTTTCTATGAGCCATTTCTTTTTGGTAAAACAAATCATAATTTTGGGCAGCGGCGCATTGTATAGCATAATTTGAGGGATTATACGTTTGTATCAGCACATTTCCTTTATCGCTTCCTCTGCCTGACCTACCTGCAACCTGGGATAAAACTTGAAAAGTTCGTTCACCTGCTCGAAAATCTGGAGTATAAAGACCTAAGTCTGCCAAAACTACACCTACCAATGTTACATTTGGAAAATGCAAACCTTTAGCTATCATTTGAGTTCCTACTAAAATTTGAGCGGAATTCGATCTAAATTCCTCAAGTATAGATTCGTGTTGCTTCACATTTCTTGCAGTATCACTATCCCATCGAATTGTAGATACATTGGGGAAATGTCTATTTAAATTTGCAACCACCTGTTGTGTTCCAATTCCCCCATAGTAAACTTCGCTAGCACCACATTTCAAACATTTGCCATAAAACCTCCGTTTACGTAAACACCTGTGGCAAATCAACCTGTGTGATTGAGAATGATATGTATATGGCAAATTGCAGCTTGGGCAATTAGCTACACGCCCACATTCTTTACATTGCATTGATGAAAATGAACCCCTACGATTTAAAAAAAGAATGGATTGAGAACCCTGTTCCAATGATTTGGTCAAATATTGCAATAATTTGTTACTGAAAATATCTCTATTCCCTGAAACAAGTTCATTCTTCATATCGATTATTTCAATATCAGGCATACTACCATTAGAAGAATATTCCCTATCTTTAATAGGAAAATTATTTTCAGCATTACTAACTCTGAAAGGCAACTTTAATAATTTAATTTTTTTATTCAAAGCCCTTTGATAGGTAGTACATTCTGGAGTAGCGCTACCTAAAACCACTATGCTCTTGGAAAGCTCAGCAAGTTTCACAGCCACATCCTTTGTGTTATATCTTGGATCAGAGTCTATCTGCTTATAAGTCCATTCGTGTTCTTCATCAACAACTATCAACCCTAATTTTTTGACTGGAGCGAAGATGGCACTCCGTGAACCTATTACAACCGAATATTTCCCTTCAGCTATGCCCCACCATTGATCAAACCGCTCACCTGAAGTCATGTGACTATGCAAAACTGTAATACTACCAGGAAATCTTGATTGCAAATATTCAATCGTTTGGCGAGTAAGAGATATTTCAGGAACAACTAATATCGCCTGTTTACCTAAATCCAAACATTTTTTTATTGCCTGTGCATAAACTTCAGTTTTGCCACTACCGGTAACTCCGTGAATTAAGAACAAGGAATTTTCAAACTGATACTTTCTCAAGGATTTATCAATTTGATTAACCGCTAATTTTTGATACTCGGTTAAATCCCAATTATTTTTGAATACCTTATCAACAAAATTCATTTTAATTGAGGATAACGGATTGCGCTCTAATCTGACTTTTTGCTTATATAATAATTTCTCTTTAACAAGCTTATTAATGGCATATCTGCCAAATTCTTTATATGCTTCATTCAATGGCATCGAAACTTTAGCAAATGATTTCAACGCTAAAGCTTGTTTATATCCACGTTGGTTTAATTGCTTAATTTTAACTGGTGGCAGTTCAATATCTTGCAATGACATATACACATAATCAACATATTTGTGCTGAGTTATTTGAGAACTATTACGATATTTTAAATTTAACACCCCATCATTAACTAAGCGATTTATTTTATTTTCAGTACCTAAACCAAATTTTCTGACTATGTGATTTAGTTCAGCAGGACCATTCTCCAACAAGTGTATGAGTAACTTATCTTCTTTTTCGAAAATTATGTTTTCATTTTCCAATGAATCGACAACAAATGACTTGCTTAAATCGACATATAGTTTTCTTATATGCCTTTGTCCTATAGGAAGCATTATGGCCGCTGCGTCATAAAGAGAACACAAATAATATCTGCTTATCCAACTTGCTAAATCAATCTGAACTTGAGTAAGTAAAACATGGGGATTTACAATTTTTCTTATAGGCAAAGGGTCTGGATACTCTGGTACTCTGGAAATCTTGAAAACAATCCCATTGATTTCTCTAGCACCAAATGGAACCCTTATTAAACTGCCTACGGTAACTGAATCCAAGCTTTTAGGCACGACGTAAGTGAAGGTCTTAGCCGGTTCAGATTTAAAATCAACAGCAACTTCTGCAAATCTAGTCATAAGGTTACTAGAATATAGCAATAATGGTCACAATGGAATATTATCGTGGTACTAGATGAGAGTTCTATGAAGAGAAGTTTCTGGCCTCTTTTATTTTTGCAGACCTACCAGTTCGCTCTCGAATATAATTAAGTCTGGACCTTCTGACACTTCCCTTACGAACCACACTTATATCTTCGACCAACGGAGAGTAAAGGAGAAAAGTTCTCTCAACTCCTATTTGATTTGATATTCTTCGTACAGTGAAGGTTGCTCCTGGGCCTTTACCTCTTTTGCGGATAACAACTCCCTCAAAAACCTGAGTTCTTTCTCTATCGCCTTCTTTTATTTTGGTACTTACTTTTACAGTATCGCCAGAACTAAATCCTTCTTTAGACGGACTTAGTTTTTCTAATTTAACAAAATCATGGGCATCCATAATCACCTCTTACACACTATATTGTAAATCCACTTTAGTATATGTGGCAATACCTAAGTGAAGTATTGGGCGTAAACAAAGCTAACATTATATCCCAACAAATAATCCGGATAATTTTTTCAAACATCTTTATCTGGTATTAAGTCTGGGCGTTTTGCATTCGTTTTTTCAATAGATTTTTCTTTACGCCATTCCTCAATTATTTTATGATTACCTGACAATAAAACATCTGGCACATCCAACCCCTTAAAAGATCTTGGACGTGTGTATTGAGGATATTTTAATAAATTTTCCGACAAAGAATCTTCAAGAATCGATTGTTCAGAACCAACTACTCCCGGCAACAACCGTGAAACTGCATCTATGACAACCATCGCAGGTAACTCACCGCCATTTAAAATATAATTTCCTATGCTTAGTTCTTCATCTGCTAAGTTTTGAACAACGCGGTCGTCAATCCCCTCATATCTACCACATATCAACACCAATTCATCGTAACGAGTCAATTCTTTAGCGATATTTTTATCAAACATCCTACCTTGAGGTGACATTACAATTATTCTTGAATTGTCCCCTATTTTATTTGACGCCTGCAAATCTTCTACAGCCAAAAATATCGGTTCTGGTTTCATTACCATTCCTGGCCCACCACCAAAAGGGTAGTCATCCACTGTTTTATGACTATCGGTTGAATATTTACGTATATCATGGCAATTTATTTTGAGTAATCTGTTATCAGCGGCTTTAGAAATTAATCCTGAAGAAAATGGAGACTCAAACATATCAGGAAATATGGTTAATACGTGAAAATTCAAGATAAAACAACTCCTATTAAAATCTACTTAATGAGGCTTAGTGTCTTGTACTATTTGTACGGCGTGTATTACCGATTCAAAAACAACCTCAATGCACTGTTTAACTCCCGATACGCTACCTGGCAAATTTATTATTATTGAACCCGATCTTACCCCAGCAACAGCCCTACTTAAAATCGAATATGGAGTTAAATCAAATGTTTTTAACCTCATCACCTCTGCTATGCCAGGTATCAAGTATTCAGTTACATCGATTGTCGCTTCCGGAGTGTTATCTCTCGTACTCAAACCCGTCCCACCTGTAGTGAAAATGACGTCTACACCAGTCGAATCAGCCCATTTTTCTAAAATTGTTCTTATAGCCGACGGATCATCAGGAACAATCGATCTCTGTACTACAGAATGCCCCGCATCTTCGACATATTTTTGAACTGCATCCCCACTAAAATCTTTTCTCTCTCCCCTGTAGCCAGAGTCACTTATTGTCAAAACACATATATTCAAATTAACCTCATTTTCATCTTAATGGAATCGATGACAATACGAACATATTATACCAAGTGTGCTAAAAGTTTGATAAAAAAAATGTTCAAATCATACTTATACAGTTCTTATACAAGTATAATATTTGTCATTATTTTGTACCTATTTCCGCTTGCATAAATTAATTTTCCCATGAAATACTTCTACCAATTAACAATCTGATTACAATTTAATAAAACAAAATTATAGGGGTCAATCAAAATAACTAAAGCTAGGTATGAATAATAGTAACAATGAAACACTTACACGTACCTGTGATGGTAAATGAAGTAATACGGGAACTTGATATAAAATCTGACGGCTTATACTTAGATTGCACCTTAGGATTAGCAGGTCATTCAATTGCAATTTCAAATGCTACCAACCCTCAACCCAAAATAATTGGATTAGAGGTAGATGAAGAAGCGGTAGAAAAAGCGAAAATCAATATAAAAAACAACAAAGCAAATATAAAAATTTTTAAAGAAAGCTTTTTAAATATGGAATCAATAATAAAATTTAACGGCATCCCTTCAGCTGTAGATGGAGTTCTATTAGATCTAGGAATGTCTTCTTTGCAACTAAATTCTTCACAAAAAGGTTTCAGCTTTAGGAAAGACAGCCCGTTGGATATGAGATTTGATTCTAAAGATGAACTAACAGCAGACCATATTTTAAACAATTATAGTTTCAAAAAATTACGCCAAATTCTGGAAATGTTCGGAGAGGAAAGATCTGCCAAAAGTATAGCAAAGACGATAATTGATTCACGACCGATTAAAACCACTCTTCAACTATCTCAGATAGTTATAAGTGTCAAAGGCAAAAATAAAAACAGGATGTTGCATCCAGCAACCAAAACCTTCCAAGCACTCAGAATTGCGGTTAACAAAGAGCTTGAAAGACTTCCCCAAGTGCTAAATTCCGCCACGAAAATATTGCGCTCAGGGGGAAGGATAGTCGTTATAAGTTATCATTCTCTAGAAGACAGAATAGTAAAAAACTTTATCGGACATGAAACCTCAAGATGTATATGTAACCCCAAAATCCCGATATGCATATGCCAACATAAACCACGCCTAAAAACAACTGGGAAAAATTTCTACAAACCAACAAACGAAGAAATTAATCAAAACTTCAGCAGTAGAAGTGCCATTTTACGGGTAGCTGAAAAATTATAGTTAAGTGTTTGTCACCTAATACCAAAAAAAACAGGATAATCGACAATGGCAAAAAATATAGAATCTAAATCTTCGGGTGAATCCGTAATGCAACCAACCATAACTGGTTCTAGAAATCATCTTACACCCAATAAACCGTACGCTGTAGTAGATGTGGGATCAACCAAGATAGCCATAGCTGTATTAAACATGGATGAAAATCCACAACTGATCTACGGGTGTGCTAGCACCAAAACTACAGCAGTAACAAAAGGCAAAGTTACTGATATAGATGTCCTATCAAATAACATTTCGGAAACATTAAAAAAAGCACTAAATTCTAATGAAATACCTAATGAAATACCTGGGATAGTATCAATTTCAGGAACACACGTAAAAGGCGTTAATGAAATAGAATCGTTAACACTAAACAATTCTCATGGAGTAATAACCTTTGAAGATATTAATTCAGGTATAACTAACAAATACGGGTATAACAACAATCCTCATAGTTCAAGAAGGGTTATTAACGAACACCATATCAATTATATTCTCGATGGTGAACATGCTGTAATTAACCCAATAGGGATGCATAGTCAGGATATAAAGATTAAAAAGCACATCATTAGTGGAGATATAAGTGAAGTAGAAAAGCTAGAATCAGCAGCAAAAAAAGCTGGTGTAGACGTTAGAGGTTTAGTACACGGGGGCACAGCTAGTAGTTTGGCAACTATAAAAAATGCAAATAAAACTGACAATCTAATAATGCTCGATATTGGAGGTGGAACCACCGATATTTCAATATACGAATCGAACTGTTTGATATACTCTTCAGTTTTACCCATAGGTGGATTTAATTTTTCAAATGACATCGCCATCGCACTTGGAATAGATTACACACAAGCAGAAAATATCAAAATCAGGCATGGCTTAACCGATATATATAAACCATCTGTTTTAGACTCGTTTAAAATAAACCTCGCTGACTCAAAAGTAATTGAAATACCAGTGTTAGACCTGTGTCAAATAATGAAGGAACGTGCCCAAGAATTGGCAGGACTTATTCTCATGGAAATTGAATCTAGCGGAATTACCAACTTAAAAAACTGTGCCCTGACAGGCGGTTCTTCTCAAATTGATGGGATTGATAAAATCCTTACCAAAACACTACAGCTAAAAACTAACTTATGTCGCCCTAGTGAAAACCAATATTTAACTAGCGAATATCTATCCCCTGAATATTCAACCTTAGCAGGTATGACAACTCAAATTATTGATTCAAAACCTAAACTACTAAATATGAATTCAAACAATTTTGAAAAATTAACCCAAATGTCTAAATTACCAATAATAAATAAAACATCGACGAAGATAAAAAAATTAATTAAAAAACCTTATTTAAAATCCGTAAGGGGGAAATAACAAAATGGATAATCAAATTGACATACCTGCAGGAGCAAAAATAAAAGTTGTAGGAGTTGGTGGAGGCGGTTCGAATGCTGTAAGTAGGATGTACAGAGATCGTATGCCAAGTGTAGAGTATCTAGTGATAAATACGGATACCCAAGCTCTTTTAAAATGTGACGTACCGTTAAGAATTTCGATTGGAGACCAATTGACTGAAGGTAAAGGGGTTGGAGGAAACCCGGAAAAAGGTGCACAAGCTGCCAATGAAAGTAGAGAACAATTGTTTGAATCTTTATCAGACGTTGACATGGTTTTTGTAGCAGCTGGAATGGGTGGAGGAACTGGCACTGGAGCTGCTCCCGGAGTAGCTGAGATTGCTAAACAAACTGGTGCTCTAACGGTTGGAGTAGTAACAACTCCATTTGATTTTGAAGGAACTCGAAGGATGAAGAATGCTAAGCAAGGCATAGAAAAATTAAAAGCTAATGTAGATACTTTACTTATAATACCTAATGAAAGACTCAGTATGATATGTGATGAAGAAATAACTACTCAGAATGCTTTTGACATGGCAGATGACGTTTTAAAATTAGGTGTACAGTCAATAGCAGAACTAGTTACCCAACCAGGAGAAATAAATCTAGACTTTGCTGATATCAAGGCTATCATGGAAAATTCAGGCCCTGCATGGATGTCCATCGGCTATGGCGCTGGAGAAAATAGAGCCAAAGCGGCTGCTCATCAGGCAATTAGCAACCCATTACTAGATATTTCAGTTGAACAAGCAACGGGAGTATTGTTCAATGTGACTGGAGGAACAGATTTAAAACTATCTGAATTAAATGAAGCGGCAGAAGTAATCCAGAATGTAGTTCATCCGGACGCCAATATAATTTTTGGAATGAGTACAGATGAAAAAATGAACGAACAAGTTAAATTGACAGTGATTGCAACAGGTATGCCAACTGACCAAACAGGGCCTATAACGGACACAGGCGTACTTGATGATCCTGATATGCCACCATTCATGAGAAGAATAAACAGATTCCGAAAAGAAAATGGAAATATTGATTCTAAGCGTGAAACTGATGTAGCTTAACAAAAATTTAAATAAGCTAGAAAGGAAGGTTTTATCTATTAGGTAAACCTTCCTTTTTTTTCAGAAATCTTATAACTATCAAATTATGATTTTCCACTTAATTAATGCAGTGAAATAATTCAAATCGTTAACAAATTAAAATACTAAAAATCTGTTGTTATAAAGCCACTTAAACTTTATACAATTATTAGATTTTTTTTAAAATACTACCCTTATTTTAAGCTTGACATGGCCCAATATGTAGTGGTAATTTCTAGCAACACCACGACAATTTGTGGTAATTCCTTGTTTTCTGCTCAAAACAGAAAAAGGTAAAATTTAACTCGGATGGCTTATGTATTGCCCTAATTGTAATAATACAGAATCTAAAGTGATAGACTCCCGAGACTCAAAAGACGGGACTCGTAGGAGAAGAGAATGTATAGGATGTGAAGCTAGATTCACAACATACGAAAAAGTACAAAACAAAGTCATTCAAATAGTGAAAAGAGACGAAAGAAGAGAAGAGTTTACATCAGCTAAATTATTGGCAAGCCTTATCAAAGCATGTGCAAAACGTCCTTTACCTACTGGTAAGCTTGAAAAATCTGTCGAAGAAATCGAATCAATTCTGATTCGATCAGGCAAATCTGAAGTTAAAGCAGACTACATCGGTCAATTAGTAATGGCAAGACTCAAACAATTAGATACTGTAGCTTATATAAGGTATGCAAGTGTTTATCAAAACTTCCAAGACATAGAAACATTTAAAAAAGAAATAGAAGGACTATTAACACCCAAAGATAGAAAAAAGAAAGAAAACAACCAACTTTCGTTTTTTGGTGAAAAACAAACCAAAACTACTGGTTTACAACCCACAAAATCTTTAGAGATGTCAAAACAAATATTTTAAAATAAAACAAGCAAGTCATTTATTAAAAAGAGCATATACGAGGTAAAACTTATGACGAATCAATCTACAAAAAAGCAAAATTCTATAATAACCAACTTGAATCATGAGAAAAAAGAAGTATATGAAAAAACAATCGACTTGAATGAAAATGCCAAAATAGTATTAGAAAAAAGATACCTTCGTAAAGATACTGAGGGGAATATAATTGAAACTCCTAGCCAAATGTTTTTGAGAGTAGCCAAAGCAATCGCAAAACCAGAGACTTTATATGGCGATTCCAAAGACGAACAGTACTGGACAGAGAAATTCTACAATATGATGGCGAATCTGGAATTTGTACCTAATTCACCGACCTTGATGAATGCCGGTATTAATCTAGATGATGGTAGTGGGACAGGTACTTTATCAGCATGCTTCGTCATGGGGTTAGAAGACTCGATGAATGACATAATGACAACTGCAAAAGAAATGGCAATGGTACAAAAATTTGGTGGAGGCACTGGCTTTGCCCTTTCAACCATAAGGCCAAAAGATGCACCCATAAAAACAACTCATGGTAAAGCATGTGGTCCTGTTAGCGTACTAAAACATTTATCTTCAGTATCCAAACTCGTAACCCAAGGTGGTAAAAGAGACGGCGCAAATATGGCTGTAATGAACGTTCACCACCCTGACATAAATGAGTTCATTGAGTGCAAAACAACAGAAGGTGAAATACATAATTTTAACATCTCCGTAGGAGCAACACATGATTTCATGCAAGCAGTTAAAGACGGTGGGAATTACTCAGTAAAAGACCCAATAACAGGTGAATCCGTTAAAGAACAAAATGCAGGGGAGATTTTTGACAAAATAATTGAAGGGGCATGGAACAATGGCGAGCCAGGTGTAGTATTCGTAGACTGGGTAAATCATAAAAACCCTACTCCACACTTGGGAGACATGACTGCAACAAATCCATGTGGAGAACAACCTTTACTCCCATATGAATCTTGTAACCTAGGGTCAATAAATTTAAATAAATTCTTAATCGAAAAAGATTCGAAAAAAGTAATAGATTGGGAGCGCTTAGGAAATGTAGTCAATACAAGCGCCAGATTTTTAGACAACGTAATTGATGCAAATTCATACTCTGTAGATAAAATCAAAAAAATGACCAGATCCACACGTAAAACAGGTTTAGGAGTAATGGGGTTTGCAGATTTATTGATAAGCCTAGACATAGCCTACGACTCTGAAGAAGGATTAGACCTTGGAAAACAAATAATGAGATTTGTTAAAGAACAGGCTGATTTAACTTCAGAACAGTTGGCTGAAGAAAGAGGAGTCTTCCCAGCTTATCCCGGAAGCATCTACGACGAAGAAGACCAACCTAAAATGAGAAATGCATGTAGACTAACGGTAGCACCGACAGGCACAATATCAATGATTGCTGGGTGTTCAAGTGGTATCGAACCTCTATTTGCACTCTGCTACCATAAACACAACATCTTAGGCGGAGAAAGCTTACTATATGTAGACGAAAAATTTGAATCAGTAGCTAAATCAGAAAACTTTTATAGTGAAGAACTAATGGAATATCTCGCAAATGGAGGATCTCTACAAGAAAGAGATGATGTACCTGAATCAGCAAAAGAATTATTTGTCACAGCTGGAGATATCTCTCCTGAAATGCACGTTAGAATGCAAGGAGTTTTTCAAGAGAGTGTAGACGCTGCTATATCCAAAACAATTAACTTCCCTAATTCTGCTACAAAAGAAGATGTAAGAAAAGCTTATATGCTTGCATGGGAACTTGGGTGTAAAGGAATAACCGTTTATAGATCTGGAAGTCGTGAAAAAGAAGTCTTGACTGCTGGACAAGACAAAGGCAATCAAAATGGAGCCCAATCAGACAACTTATCAATAGACGTTAGCCTAGTAGAAAGACAAAGACCATCTGTAATAACAGGGATAACAGAAAGAATAAGAACATCACAAGGAAATCTATTTGTAACAGTTAACTATGACGAACACGAAAAACCATTTGAAGTATTTGCAACACTAGGCAAAGCTGGAAGTAGTGAATCAGCTCATTTAGAAGCTATTTCAAGGTTAGTTACCATGTCATTAAGAGCCGGAGTTGAACCAAACGAGATTATTGGCCACTTAAGAGGCATAACAGATGATCCTATTTGGGACTCAGGCACCTTGGTACGTTCAGCTCCAGATGCCGTCGCTTTAGTATTAAGTAGACACCTCACATTATCAGGTGAAGGAAAAACGAATTACTCACTTGAATCTGAAATTCAACCACAACTGTTTGCAGACTCAACCACACAAACACAAACAATAGAAGAACCTATAACAACATCAAACAATCAAAATTGTCCTGAATGTAATATAGGAACTCTCATACACCAAGAAGGATGTATGAGATGCACTAGTTGTGGATACAATAAATGTGAATAAAAATTTTTATTCCAATATTGATTTTAATCATTGATATTGTTTGTAAAGATTTCCAGGATTAATTACGTATGCAAAAACCACTAATATTCATTACTTTAGGTGACCCGGCAGGGATAGGCCCAGAGGTTACAGTCAAATCCCTTGAAGACATTGGTGAGAACAATGATTACCATACCATAGTAATCGGAAGTGGCGAAGTTTTTAGCCAAGCGTTAAAAACATGTGATATTGATTTAAAATACGATGCTATCAAATCGATTGAAGAACTTAATAAAAATAGTAACTCAATACACCTATTGGATTTAAACAATACACCTAATGAATTGAAAATGGGAAAAGTTGATGCTAGGTCTGGTAAAGCTTCTGTAGAATGGGTTTTAAAGGCAGGGGAATTAGCTTCTAATATAGCCGATTCTGCTATTGTAACAGCACCTATAAATAAAGAAGCTTGTACCCTAGCTGGATACAAAGATATAGGCCATATGGAGATATTTCAGAGTCAGACAAATAGCAAAGAAGTAGCTACAATGCTCGTAGCTGATAACTTGAGGGTTGTACATCTAACCACCCATAGATCCTTAAGAATCGCCTGTGATTACGTTACTAAAGAAAACGTTTACAACAAAATCAAACTAACCCATGATTATTTTATTAATTGTGGTTTCAAAAATCCTAAAATAGCGGTTTCGGCATTAAATCCACATGCTAGTGACGGGGGCATATTAGGGGATGAGGAAGCTAAGCAAATCGCCCCTGCTATAAAAGATGCTAGAAATGACGGTATCAATGCTAATGGCCCAATACCAGCTGACACGGTATTTAATCAAGCAATTGATGGAAAATACGATGTTGTATTAGCTATGTACCATGACCAAGGACATATTCCAATTAAAGTACATAATTGGGAAAAAAGCATTAGTGTAAATCTAGGATTACCATTTGTAAGAACATCTGTTGACCATGGTACTGCCTTTGATATAGCCGGCAAAGGTATAGCGCACCATGCAAGTATGTCGGAAGCAATTCGTCAAGCGGTAAGCTTATGTGTAAACAAAAAGCTATAATATAAATATCTATTACTTGAGGAAATTTAAATGGGCAAAATAGGATTTATTGGTGGTGGAGTTATGGCTGAAGCTTTGATTTCAGGCATATTGAATTCAAATTCATACAAACCCAATCAAATTGGAGTAAGTGATCCGCTTCGAGTAAGGGTCGAGGAATTAGAACAAAAATATGGAATAGAATGTTCCATTGACAATCAAAGAGTAATTGAATCATCTGACATAATAATAATTGCGGTAAAACCTCAACATATAGAAAACGTGTTAGAAGAGATTAAAACTTTAGGGAAATCTACTCAGATTATTATTTCAATAGTAGCAGGAGCAACTTTATATTTACTTGCATCTAAAATCGGGCATAACAGTGTAGTTAGAGTAATGCCTAATACACCTGCACAGACCAGCGACGGAATGATTGTATGGACAGCGGACAAGGGGATTTCACAAAAACACCATCCATTCATATCAAATATATTACAATCTCTAGGTAAAGAGATTTATTTTGAAGATGAAAAATATATTGATATGGCAACAGCCGTTAGCGCTAGTGGCCCAGCATACGTAGCTATAATGATAGAATCCTTAATCGATGCGGGTGTGTACATAGGACTACCGAGAGAAATATCAAAAACTCTTGTTATGGAAACCTTTAAGGGAAGTGTCAATTATTTGGATAAAACCAACATACATCCCACAAAATTAAGAGAATCTGTTTCATCACCTGGAGGTGGAACTGTTGAAGCGATTAAGTCCCTTGAAGAAAATGATATACGAGCTGCTTTTTACAAAGCAATAAAAGCAGCCTATACCAAATACCAAACCTTAGGTGAAATGCACAAATAAATGGCAGCATTAAAACCAGCTTTAGACCTCATCATAACATTATTGACAATCGCTATATTCGGAAGAGTAATATTGTCTTGGATTTTCCCAAGAGGTGAAGATCCTCTAAGTAAAGTTCTGTTCTTAGTCACTGAACCAGTATTGCAGCCGATCAGAAAATTATTGCCGAATTTCGGCATGCTGGATTTGAGTCCAATGATTGTTATATTCGTTCTTTACTTCATCAGGCGGTTAATAGTATCTATATAGAACACTAACGGTCTATTCCTTTGATATCCTCTATTCAAATCCAATAAAAGAGTGTTCCTTAACCTATGTAAATTATTGCTGTAAAGTAACTTCTCCCGATGAAAATTCTCTTATCGAACCGTTTGTAAGTTTAACAATTAAATCACCATTATTGGCAACATCGATTGCTTTTCCGTTATATTTCTCGTCAGATATCTTTGAAAAAATTTCGATATTCTTACCTAAAGTATCAAGGTTATTCTTCCATTCGCCAACAATATCTGACGTTCCAATTGAATTGTATCTAGCATCAAGATATTGGAGTAATAAAGATAAAACTCTATTTATATCAAAGCTAATTAGTCTTTCGCTAAATAGACTAGTGGCTTCAAATTCTTTACTAAAATTGTTTGGGTTAGAATTTACGTTTAACCCTATTCCGACAAAACAATTTGTGCCGCTTGATAATGCATCAACTTCAATAAGAACCCCTGCAATTTTAAATCCATTCACTCTAATATCATTGGGCCATTTTATAGTTGGCTTCACATCTGCTACTTTTTTTATAGTGTCCGTAATTGACAAAGACACAGCCATATTCAGTGCTCTCAAAACATGGTAATCTGGCTTCAATAAAATTGACACCAATACATCTTTGTCTCTCTCTGAGATCCAAGACCTACCAAACCGACCTCTACCTTTTGTTTGTAATCCTGCAACAACAACTGTACCTTCTTTGGTGTTTGAATCAGCAAATCCCTTAATAGTATCCATGGTTGATTCGACTTCATCAAAATATATGATTTCTCCACCAATTTTTGTAGAAACCGGCATGTTTTTAAGGATTAAATCTACATCTATTTTTTTATTCATATTCTACTCAAAACACTCTCGCATCATCTATGTAAACACTACCATCGGAAACAAAAACTTCTAATACTTGTTCATATAAAATCATGCCACTAGTTCTTGTGGCATGATAACTTTCTTTTTTTATGCTAGGTGATATTGTGTTGCGATTAATTAAGCCTTCTTTAATAATTCTCCCATCAAAATCAATATTGACTTCTATACCAAGTAATTCGAATATTGTCGGAGCAATGTCAATATTACCAGTTGGATTTACAACAACATTCTTCTCTTTAAAATCCGGCCCATAGCCAATAAATACAGAACGATGCTCTGTTGGCCCAATGGATCCATGTTGACCATCTCCGATTGAGCCACTTGAACTATAAACTGCTCCTCCCACATTGTTTTTATTAAATTCGTTTGACCATCTAAAAGACATAGCCAAATCAGGTTCTCTTATTCCATTTAGACCAACCTTAGCAACATCTATAGTCCCTTCAATAGGTCCTTGTTCGTGCGAAGCAAATAAGTTACCACACCAAGATTGATTGACAAGATAATCAACCAAGGTGTTAACAGTATTCCTATTGTAGGGATTTACATAAAATAAAACAGAACCTCCATTTGGCGCCACAAGTATTTCCTCTTCAAATTTTATGGCGCGAAATAACTTTGACTTAACAAAACCATCGATATCAACTACTCCTTTTATTGTCGAATACCCATGATCAGAAACAATCATTATATTCAGGTCATCTCTACCTGATGTTTGCATATATTTTTGCAACTCTCCGATTTGTGAATCGACAATCGACAACGCTTTATAAGACAGATCACTCCCCAAAGGTGAATAATGCTGAACACTATCAGGGTTATTACACCAAAACATTGAAATTTCAGGATTTAACTCATCAAGTACGTGATAGGTAAACAATTTCATTGCGTATTTTAATCTAGCTTCATCATTTTGTGATTTATCCGGCCATTCCCCAAATCTGGATATAATTTCTGGATAAAGCGTGTTTGGTATTGTAAACTCAGGATGTATTACAATACCGTTATCAGATAAATTTTGGTTGTGAAGATAAGCATTCCCACTTGACCCAATATTGACCGCAGCAAATCTCATCCCATAATTTGACAATATATCTACCACGTTAGGAACAAGAAGGATAGATTTAATTTTTTCATTAACCAACTCTATTTGCGGTTTCAAAGCAGGAACTACCAACGATTCATCGTAATCTTTTATAACCATAGTATTACCAACCAACCCGTGATTCCCAGGATAACATCCAGTTAGCATACTAACAGTATTAACACGTGTAACTGTTGGGAAAACCGAATGATGGTTACTAAACGAAGTTCCAGCCTTAAGTATTCTATATAGGTTAGGCATATGTAATTCAGTTATTTGAGAAGGCTTTAACCCGTCAATACCTAGTAATATTACTTTATTCATTTCATTTTCTAACGAAGACTATTTTTCTTTTTTACCAACCAATTGAATAACCATCTCTTCTAGGGTCAGATCCACCCCAATAAGCACCGGCATTATCATCTATAAATATTCCTTGAGCTCCACCTACAGTCCTTGACCAAGGTCCTACATTATTTAAATTATGCCCTTTTTCGATTAATTGGTTTAAGATTTTTTCCCCAAATCTGTCCTCAATATCAACATCGAGCCCAGACCCTAAACGAAATCTAGGAACCTCAATTGCCTGCTGTATATTCATATTGTGATTCAAAATATTATTCAGTATCTGTGGTGTTGTGTGTAAAATACCATATCCGCCTGGAGTTCCTATACTTAAAACCAAATGACCATTCCGATAAACCTGGGTAGGAGCAACAACAAAATCAACTTCTTTACCTGGAGCTATTACGTTTGGACTCATGGCATCCTCATCAAAATAACTGCCCATATTGTTGAGGAAAATACCTGTATCATACAAAGCTGCTCCAGTTCCAAAAGCTCCACCTAGGGTTTGCGTAACAGATATGACATTTCGATCTTTGTCAGCAACACTAAAATGAGTAGTCAATCCACCTTCTTTAACAAACACATCCCCGGGAGACAAACTGTGCAGAGGTTTATTCTTAACATATCGGTCTCCTGCTACAACCTGTGCTTGGTTCAAATCTAACCTTGATTTTTGACGATTTGCATATTGGTTTGACAACAACTGCTTTAAGGGAGCAGTAACAAATTTCGGGTCACCTGCATATTCCACTCTATCAGCGACGCATAACTTCGAAATTTCAATCATTAAATGCAATGTATCAGCAGAACCCAAATCCATCTGACCTTCAGAGTATGTTTCGATCATCTTCATTATTTGAAGTAATTGAAATCCACTAGAATTAGGAGGAGTCGTATAAATTTCATAATCTTTATATTTTATTTTGATAGGAGTTTGCCAATATGGCTCGTAGGATTCTAAATCTTCTAAACTTAATAGTCCTCCCAATTCTTCGCTACCCTGCACCATCTTTTCCGCCAAATATCCCCTATAGAAAACGTCTTTTCCATATTTCTGTATTGCCTTTAAAGATTTTGCAAATTGGGGCAATTTTATGACGGATCCAATTTTCGGAATAATGCCTGATTTTCCCATGTATATATTTGCTGATGGGTATTTAGATAAAATTGGCACACTGAGTTTTATAGTGTCATGAGCAAATTTTGACACAGGGAACCCTTCTTCAGCATAATGAATTGCTGGGTCCATTAATACTTCCAGGTCAAGTGAACCATATTTGTTATGAAGTTCAAACCACCCAGCCAAGTTTCCGGGCACCATACCAGACTTGATTCCAACATTATTGGGCACCCCATTAATGTAAACACTGTTTTCAACATCTTTAAAGTTTTCAAGAGTTGCTAATTTAGGCGCCATACCAGAAAAATTCAAAACTTCCGGAGTATTTGCTCCTGCTTTAGTAATTAATGCCAAACCAATCCCACCAGGGCCTGACATGTATGGCTCAACGACTCCTAAAGCGAATGCCACACCAACTGCAGCATCAAATGCGTTACCACCATTCATCAATATCTTAACTCCTGCATTTGAAGCTAACGGGTGAGCTGAAGATACCATACCATTAGTACAAATAACTGGTGGTCTTGTGGAATTTTCAAAATTATTACTCATAATAAAGCATCATCGCCAAATTAATTCAACATTGTCAACCTTATGCTAGGTTACAGAAATAAATAATTCACTAAATAATATGTTTTAATTTATTAATTGTGGTAGACTAATACTTCGTTACGGGTTTCAGTTGATATTAATTTCACATTGCCTTATAAATCTAGGCGATTCTTATTGACTCTCAACGCAGTGAAATATATCATTATTGTTTCTCGTATTTTTATGTACCTTAACAATTAGATAGTGGAAGGAAAAATCACAAACACTAGAGTTTGATCCTGGCTCAGGACGAACGCTGGCGGTGCGCCTAATGCATGCAAGTCGAACGGTCCTACCGAGCTTGCTCGGGACGGATAGTGGCAGACGGCTGAGTAACACGTAAGTGATCAACCCCGAAGCGGGGAATAATCTCGAGAAATCGGGCCTAATACCCCGTACGCTTTTTGGAACAAGATAACCTTAAAGGAAAGATTTATCGCTTTGGGACGAGCTTGCGGCCTATCAGGTAGTTGGAAGGGTAACGGCCTACCAAGCCTATGACGGGTAACCGGTGTGAGAGCACGATCGGTCAGAGGGGGACTGAGACACGGCCCCCACTCCTACGGGAGGCAGCAGCAGGGAATATTGCGCAATGGGCGAAAGCCTGACGCAGCGACACCGCGTGAGGGACGAAGGCTTTCGAGTCGTAAACCTCTTTTCTCAGGGAATAGCAAGGAATGTACCTGAGGAATAAGCATTGGCTAACTACGTGCCAGCAGCCGCGGTAATACGTAGGATGCGAGCGTTGTCCGGATTTACTGGGCGTAAAGGGTGAGTAGGCGGTTTTTCAAGTCCTGTGTGAAATCTCTCGGCTCAACTGAGAGGGGTCATAGGAAACTGTAAAACTAGAGTTCAGCAGAGGAAAGCGGAATTTCCGGAGTAGCGGTGAAATGCGTAGATACCGGAAGGAACACCAGAGGCGAAAGCGGCTTTCTAGGCTGTATCTGACGCTGAGGCACGAAAGCATGGGGAGCGAACCGGATTAGATACCCGGGTAGTCCATGCCGTAAACGATGGATACTAGGTGTAGGGGGTATCGACCCCCTCTGTGCCGAAGTTAACGCGTTAAGTATCCCGCCTGGGGAGTACGGCCGCAAGGCTAAAACTCAAAGGAATTGACGGGGGCCCGCACAAGCGGTGGAGCATGTGGTTTAATTCGAGGCAACGCGAAGAACCTTACCAG
>MDTE01142883.1_pt1 | contig 24131 bp, 24 predicted proteins | sample 811231 | NCBI WGS metagenome assembly MDTE01 (sample SAMN05326651, study PRJNA326480) | marine metagenome | isolation source: seawater | place: Indian Ocean: Red Sea | collected 2010 | reverse complement strand
TTACCATATTTTCTACAAGTCCTACTACTCCAACAGCATTAATTTTTGCTTTTCTTAATGCAAAGTTTTTCATTAAACCTACTACAGTAGCTGATCCTGCCATATCATAAGTCATGTCTTCCATAAATCTTGCAGGTTTTAATGAATATCCTCCAGTGTCAAAACAGACACCTTTTCCAACAAATGCTAATGGCTTAGAATTATTTTTTGCTCCATTCCATTCCATTGTTACAAGATATGATCCTCTGATACTTCCTTGTCCTACACCAAGCAAGGCATGCATACCAAGTTTCTTTAATTTTTTTTCATCATATATATTTACTTTTAATCCGTCTTTTTTTAAATAGCTTAATCTTTTGGCATATTCATCTGGATGTAAAATATTCCCTGGCTCGGAGACCAAATCTCTAGCATAAAAAGTTCCTTCTTCTAAAGCTTTAAATTTTAATTGATTTTGAACTGAAGGCCTATTTTTATTACCTACTACATTGATTGAAATTAATCTTGTATCTTTTTTAGTTTTGTATTTTTTAAACTCATAAGATTTTAATTTTAAACCATGGAGAAAATAACCCAAAAGGTTATCATTTTTACCTACTGCACTATCAGAGATAACAAAGTATTCGCTGTTTTTCCCGTAGTTTATTTTTTTGTAAAATTCAGCTCCTAGGTTTTCTACGTCAGAAGTTTTTAAATTTTTTTTAATCGATACTAGTACTATTTTTTTTTTAGAATTAACCTCAAATACGAATAAATTTTTTTTTTGGTCAACTGTTTTTAGCAAGTCATTTATGTAAGAAAATTCTGCATTAGAAAGATATTTTTTTAATCCACTTGTGCTATACTTTTCGTCACAAAATAAGACTAAGTTTGAAGACTTACTGCCTGTTTTTTTTAAATAATTTAATTTAATGGACATAAAAACCTATATTTGAAGCTTTTGAGTTAAAATTACTGTTAAAATTTATCATTTGGTCAACCTAAGATTGAAATTTTTAATAAGTTCCTTTAATTATATACAAAAACAATAACAATGTTGAGTAATAAAATTTATAAACATTTTTTCGCAGAATTATGCAAGTATTTTTTACTTGTATTATTCACTTTTAGCATCATCGTTTGGACTGTACAAGCTGTAAATTTTTTAGATTTGATTGTTGATGATGGACATGCTGTCGCTGTCTATTTAAGCTACTCATTATTAAATATTACTAAAATCTTAACAAAATTTATCCCCCTATCCTTTTTACTCGCTTTATTTTTAACAATTTTAAAATTTGAGGACGAAAGTGAATTTATGATCCTGTGGACTTCTGGATTGAATAAAATGAATGTAGTAAACTTTTTTTTGAAAGTTTCCATTCTTATAACTTTTATCCAATTAGTTTTTGCATCCTTTATAAATCCTTCTGTTTTAAATCACTCAAGATATCTTATTAGATCATCTAACTTAGATTTTATTTCTAGTACAATTAAGTCTAATCATTTTAATGATACCGTCGAAGGTTTAACTATTTATGTTCAAGAAAAAGATGAAAATAATATAATGAAAAATATTTTTATAAGAGATGATAATCAAATTCTAAGAGGTTTTAAAGACAACAATGATTCTTCAAATCTTACAATCTTTGCAAGAAAGGGTAAAATTGAAAAAAGTGGTGAAAGTTATCTTTCTTTAGAAAAAGGAGTTATTCAAACAGAGGATAAAAATAAAAAAATTCAATCGATACATTTTGAAAAAACGAGATTGTTACTCCAAGGAATTCAGACAAAGTCTATTGTACAACCAAAACTTCAAGAGACGCATTCAAAAATACTTTTAGATTGTATGTTTGGAAAAAATATTGAAAACAAATTGCTAAATTGTCCAAAAGATAAATCTAAAATTGATGCACTTGCAGAAATCAATAGGCGCTTCGGTATGCCATTATATATTCCGTGTATAGCTTTGTTATGTTCTTTTTTATTAGTATCCAGAAATGAAAGTAAAAGAAAAAATTTGCACAAGTATTTTTATTTTGCTTTAGCTTTTATTATATTAATAGTAGCCGAAATACTAGTAAGATATTCTGGTAAATCTATTACTTATACTTATATTTATTATTTACTTCCAATTTTGTCGGTACCGTTATTATACTTGTCTTTGATAAAAAAATTTTATTATGAAAATTTGAGAAAATAAATGAATAACTTTGTAATTAATAAATATTTAGTCATGGAATTTTTAAAAACTTTTTTCAATGTAGTTTTGATTTTTTGTTGTTTAGGATTGATATTAAATCTTTTTGAAGAAATTAATTATTTTAAGAATTATGATGTTGGGATAATTTTGCCTTTATCTTTATCTTTGATGATTATTCCAAGTATAGTAATAAATATGTTGCCATTTATATTATTTTTATCTTCAATGTGGGTTTTCATTAAATTAAAAAATAATGGCGACATACTTTCATTAAAAACTTTTGGATATTCGAATGCCTCTTTTTTAACAATTTTTTCTTTTGTTGCCTTCTTTATTTCTATGGTAACTTTATTTGCATTTAATCCTTTAACTTCTATTATTGTTAAATCTTACGAAGATATAAAAGGATCTTATGATTTAGATAAATCTCACTTGGCCTCTATAAATACAAACGGGATTTGGATAAGAGAAAAAGATGGGGAAAAGATAAATATAATCAAGTCTCACAAATTTGAAGGTGATTACTTGATTAACGTATCTATTTATAAATTCGATGAGAACAATTCTTTAATTGCTAGAATAGAGGGATCACAAGCTATTATATCTGATAACCCGTGGATCATTCAAAATGGATTTCAAATTAACTTTACAGAAAACGAGATTAAAAAAAAGGATTTTCAAACTTTAGAATTTAGTTCAACTTTCAGTAAAGATAAATTAAGTTCAATTTATTCAAATTTAGATACAATATCCTTTTACAATTTAGTTACAAATATGGATCAGCTAATTAGCAAGGGATATAATCCAAGTCTTTTAGTAGAAAAGAAACACTTTTATTTATCTTTACCATTCTTTTTAATGCTAATGGTTTGTTTATCTGGAATTTTTAGTCTTAATTCTAACGATAGAAGGCAAAAAACATATTACATCTTAATATCTATAATTGTTTCTGTAATTATATTTTACTTTAAAAATTTCTCAACCGCTTTAGGAATAACAGAACAAATACCATTGCTTGTCTCTGTTTGGTCTCCTGTAATAATAATCAGTTTATTTTGTTTTGTAGGAGTTATGCAAATAAATGAAAAATAACCTTTTTAAATTTTTATTTTTAATACTTTTGAGTTTTGGATTACAAAGCTCATTTGCTGAAGAGGTTTTTATTGATGCTGAAGTTGTTGAGGTTAATAAAGAGAGCAAAATAATTTACGCAAAAGGAAATGTTAAAATATACGATAAAATGGAAAATACTATCCATAGTGATAGCGCTGAGTATAATAAATTAACTGGAATTGTTAAGACTATTGGTCCCACAAAAATAATTACTTCCAATAAATATGAAATTGAAGGTGAAAATTTATTTTATGATGATAATAAAAAAATCATTTATTCTCAGAACAAAACCTTAATAACAGATACAGATAACAATAAAATATTAGTAAGCATGTTTAATTATCTTACATTAAAAAACATGTTCTTTTCTAAAGGAAATATTGAAGTAACAGACAAAAGAAGTAATAAATATTATTTTTCGGAAATTTATATAGATGAGAAAGAAAAAAAAATAGTAGGTAGTGATATAAAGTCTTACATAAATGATGAAAATTTGAAACCTGATAAAAGAAATGAGCCAAGGCTTTTTGCTAATAGCGCTACTTTAACTCAGGAAAATACAGTATTTGAAAAAGGAGTTTTTACTTCTTGCAGAAAGAGAGATGGCAAAAAGTGTCCGCCTTGGGCACTAAGAGCAAAAAAATTGAACATAACGCAGCAAAAAAAACCATTTACTATACAGACGCTGTAATGAAAATTTACGATTTTCCAGTTTTTTATTTTCCTAAATTTTTTCATCCTGACCCAACAGTTAAAAGACAATCAGGATTCTTGGTTCCAAAATTTTCAGATAATTCAATGGTAGGTTTTGGATCTACTATTCCTTACTTTTGGGCCATGTCAAAAGACCGTGATATGACTATTAGTCCAAAATTATATGCAAACGAAAATATTTTGATGATGAATGAATACAGACAGTCCTTTGAAAATTCTTTTTTAGTCGTAGATTCTAGTTACACTAAAGGTTATAAAAAAAAATCTGATAGAAAACTACCTGGTTCAAGATCTCATTTCTTTGCTAAATTTAATGCTGACTTTTCAGATGACGATGACTACTTTAATGATTTAGATATTAATATACAAAGAGTTTCAAATCCAACATATCTAGAAGTACATGAGATCGATACAGAGTTAGTTGATTATACAAAAAATATTTTATCAACAAGTATAAATTATGAATTCCAAGATGATGAACACTATCTTGGTTTATCAGCTAGCGTTTACGAAGATTTAAAGAAAAATGATAGAACAAGATATGAATATATATTGCCAAACTTATCATATGAAAAAAATGTTTTCTCTGATGAAAAATTTGGTTTAGTGGATGTTTTGAGTAACGCGTATGTAAAAAATGTTGATGTAAACCAAACGACAAAAATGTGGATCAATGATGTAAATTGGAAATCGGGACCTTTTGCTAATTTTAAAGGTATAAAAAGTGAATTTGAAGGACTTGTTAAAGTTGTAAACTATGAAGCTGACGCGGAAAGATATAAAACTGAAGGTATGAATTCTGAAATTTCAAGTGCTGTTGCTTATAACGCTAGTTTACCAATGACAAAAGAAAATAATAATAAAAATAAAATTAATTTTTTAACACCAAAATTATCTATGAGAATTGCCCCTGGTCATATGAGAAACATTCAAGACGATGATTTAAAATTATCATATTCAAATCTATTTTCTTTAAACAAGAATTCTGAGGGAGATGTTATAGAAAGAGGCGCAAGTGTAGCTTTAGGTCTAGAATTGGCCAATAATGATTTAAACAATAATATATCTGGAGAGAAAAATTATTCAATTTCCATTGGTCAAATTTACAATGTAGAGGAAAATAATAAAATTCCTTTGAGAAGTTCTCTTCATCAAAAAACATCTGATACTGTTGGTAAGGGCTTCCTTAAAATAAGTGAGAATTTAAGTTTAACTAATGAATTTTCTGTAGACCACAATTTCAACGATTTGAATTATAATGATCTCACAGCAAATCTGGTATTAGGAAATGCTAGCTTTAATCTAAAATATCTCGAAGAAAATAATCATATTGGATCAACAAATTACATAAAATCAGATTTTAAAATAGGTATTAGCGATTCTAAAGAAATAAATTTTGATTTTAGAAGAAATTTAGAAACGGAATCCACTGAATTTTATAGTTTAGCCTACGATTATTTTAATGATTGTTTGAGAGCAGGAGTTGTTTTCAGAAGAAAGTTTTATGAGGATAGAGATATAGAACATTCAGATACTTTGATGTTTAAAATATCATTAATACCACTAGGCGACGCATTTGCTCCACAAATAAAATAAATGAAAAAAATTAGAGTAATAAACGTAATAATAATAATTTTTTTTTTACTTACATCAAATAGCTTCTCTAAAATAAACAATTCTGTAATTATTTCTGTAGGAAATTTGCCAATAACCTATTTGGATTTAGTAAAAGAAATGAGATTAATTGCATTAATGTCAAATAATAAGATAGATGACTCTAACAAAGAGCAGTTTAAAAATATTGCTGTACAAGCATTAATTAAGAGGAAGATAAAAGAAATAGAGATTAAAAAGTTTAAAGTAGAAAATTATAGTACAAAAGATCTGGATAATCTAATTTTAAAAACGTCAAAAAATATTGGGACGGACAAAAAAGGTTTGCAACAATTAATGAAACAAAGAAATCTTGATTTAGATAAATTAAAATCTCAATTTGTAATTGACCTGAAGTGGAATACACTTATTTTTGAATTATATAAAAACAAGATAAGTTTAAATATGGATGAAATCGAAGAAAAAATAAATATCGAAGTTAATAAAAATAAATCTAATAAAAAATTTTTGTTATCTGAGATAGAAATTCAAAGCTCAGAGGATAAACAACAGGAATCTATAAATAAAATATTAGAAAGTATAAAAAAAGATGGTTTTGAAAATACTGCAAAAAAATTCAGTATATCTGAGTCTGCTAAATATGGAGGAAATATAGGTTGGATAGAGGAAGCTAAACTATCTGGTTCACTTTATAAAAATATAAAAAACTTAAAGGTGGATCAAGTAAGTGAGCCAATATTTGTAAAAAATAATATAATTTGGGTTAAAAAAAAAGGTGAAAAAGTTTTAGAAAATAATGTCAAAAAAATTAAAGATAACATAGTTAAAATTGAAAAACAAAAAAAATTACAAATGTTTTCAAATGCCCATTATTCAAAATTAGAGAGAACTATACAAATTAAATTTTTATGAAAAAAATTGTGGCAATTATTGCTGGGGATCCAGATAGTATAAATTCAGAAATAATAGCAAAGACCTGGAAAAAAAGGAATATTTCTAAAAATTTAAATATGTTTATTATTGGAAATTATAATTTAATTAGAAAACAATTTAAAATTTTAAAAATAAAAATTAATATTAAGAAATTAGAAAGTTTTCGAAAAAATGATTTTAAAAATAGTATGTTGGTTTATAATGTACCATTTAAATTCAAAACTGCTTTCAAAAATACAGCCAATGGAAAAAGGAAATATATTTTAAATTCCCTTAATCTGGGAATTAAATTAGTGAAGGAAAAAAAAATCGTAGGTTTTATTAATTGCCCAATTAATAAAAGAGAAGTTTTTGGCAATACAAATCTTGGTGTGACGGAATATCTTGCTAAAAAATTTAAAGTTACAGGAAAGGAAGCTATGCTAATTTATAACAAGAATCTATCTGTATCTCCATTAACAACGCATATTCAAATAAAAAAAATAGCTGGAAGTATTACAAAAAAAAATATTGAAAATAAAATTATAACTATAAATAATTTTTTCCATAAAACGTTAAAAATTAAACCTAAAATAGGTGTGCTTGGATTGAACCCTCATAATTATGAATTAAGAAATAATTCTGAAGAAAAAAAAATAATTATACCTGCAATTAAGAAAGTAAGGAATAAAGGCATTAAAATTACAGGACCTATACCAGCAGATACGGCATTCCTAAAAAGTAATCGTAAAAAATTTAATGTCATTTTAGGCATGTACCACGATCAAGTTTTGTCCCCTTTTAAAGCTTTGTACAATTTTGATGCAATAAATATTACTCTTGGAATTCCTTATTTGAGAATTTCTCCTGACCACGGAACAGGGCAGGATATTATTAAAAAAAACATAGCTAATCCTGAAAGCCTCATTGAATCCATTAAATTTTTTAAAAGAGTAAATGTTAAATCTTAAAAAATCTTTAGGACAAAATTTTTTAATAGATAAAAACATTATTGAAAAAATTGCTTCTATTCAGGATTTAAAAAGTCAATTTATCCTTGAAATCGGTCCTGGTTCAGGAAATTTAACAAAAAAATTACTAGAAAAAAAAGTTAAGAAAATAATATTAATTGAAAAAGATCTTAGGTTTTGCGAATTATTAAAAGAAAAATTTAGTGAACAAAAAAACCTAAAAATAGAAAATAAAGATATATTAAAATATAATTTAGAAAATTATAATCTAAATGACACTATAGTTTTTGGAAACTTACCATATAATATCTCTACTCAAATATTAGTTAAGTTTATAAGTGTAAAAAAATGGCCTCCTTTTTTTAATAAAATAATTTTTATGTTTCAAAAAGAAGTTGCTGATAGAATTTTGGCTAAAACTAATACTAAAGAGTACGGTAGAATTTCTATACTTACTAATTTTAGACTAGATATAATTGGAAGTTTTAAAATTTCTAAAAACTGCTTCTTTCCTAAACCAAAAGTTGACTCTAAAATTGTTATATTTAAACCTAAAACAAAGATAAATTATAAGATTTCAAATATTAAGAATTTAGAAAAAATAACTAATATTTTTTTTTCAAATAGAAGAAAAATGATTAATAAACCACTTTCCAAAATTTTTAAAAAGCACGTATCTGTAGCTGAGAAACTCAAAATTAAATTACATTTAAGGCCATCAGAATTATCTAATGATGACTACTATAAATTGACCGAATATTATGAAAAAATAAATTAATATTTTAAATTTATTGACGTTTTGAAATGATTTCTTTTATATCGTTAAAACATTTTTCAACGTTATCATTTACTATAACATGATCGTATTCATCTGAATGTTTTATATCCTCTGTGTATGCAAGAAGTCTGTTCTTGATTGAATCTTTTCCATCTTGATTTCTAGCTATAAGTCTTTTTTTTAATTCTTCTTTGCTTGGAGGTAGTATGAAAATTTTAAGTAAATTGAGTTCTTTATAATTGCTTAATTGCTGAGCTCCCTTCCAATCTATATCAAATATTACATTACAATTATTTTTTATAATTTTATCTACAGATAATCTTGAAGTTCCATAGTAATTTCCAAAAATTTTAGTGTGTTCATAAAATGAATTTTCTTTAACTAACTTTTTGAATTTTTCATGATTTACAAAATGGTAATCTACTCCATCAACTTCGTTTACTCTAGATTTTCTAGTTGTGTGTGATACTGAAATTCTAAAAGAAGTATCTGATTCTTGAATTTTTTTTGACAAGGTTGTTTTACCTGCGCCTGAGGGTGAAGACAAAACAAGCATAAGTGGCTTGCTGCTTAAGTTGTTCATCAATAAAATGTTACAAGTTTATTTAGATTTGCTTTCTATAAATTTTATAGCATCTCCGACTGTCAGAATTTTTTCAGCCTCACTGTCGGAAATTTCTGATCCAAATTCCTCTTCGAAAGCCATAACCAATTCAACAGTATCTAAACTATCTGCTCCAAGATCGTCAATAAAACTTGCTTCTTCTGTTACCTTATCTTCTTCTACTCCTAGATGATCAACTACTATTTTTTTAACTGTTCCAGATATATCTTTTGACATTTAATTCCTTTTTTTTGATTTTTCTTTAAATTCGTTATTAAATTATTTATTTTCTTTGTCAAGACATATACATCCCGCCATTTACATGGATTGTTTCACCAGTAACGTATGAGGCGGACTCGGAAGACAAAAAGGCTACACAATTTGATACATCTTCGCCTGTACCAAGCTTTCCCATAGGAATTCTTGATGTTAAAAATAGTTTAACTTTTTCGGCAATATTTGTGGTCATGTCAGATACTATAAAACCAGGAGATACACAATTAACAGTTATATTTTTTTTTGCATATTCAATGGCTAGACTTTTTGACATTCCTACAATGCCTGCTTTTGAAGCAGAATAATTAGCCTGGCCAAGATTTCCAGTATGACCAACTATTGAGGTAACATTTACTACTCTACCGAACTTTTTCTTTAACATAACTTTAATAGCATACTTAGATAATAAAAATGTTGATGTTAAGTTAATATCTATTACTCTTTTCCATTCTTCGTCTTTCATCCTTAAAGACAAATTATCTGCATTAACACCGGCATTATTAATTAAAATATCCAAACCTTCTAATTCTGAATTACACGAATTAATAAATTCTTCAATTGCAGAATGTTCACTTATATTAAATTTTTTTACTTTAACGGTTGGATAATTCTTTTTTATTAAATCTAATTTTTCAGTCTTTGTTCCCGTTGCAAGAACTGTTCCACCAAGAGAAATGAATTTTTTTACAAGCGCTCCTCCTATACCTCCTGTTGCTCCAGTTATAATTATTTTTTTATTTTTAAAATCAATCATTTAAGACTTTTTATATCATCCACACTATTTATACTTTTAGTCAAAACTTTGTCACTAATTCTTTTTACAAGCCCTGATAGTACTTTTCCTGGCCCTATTTCTATAAATTCACTAACTCCACTATTTATCATGAATAATACACTTTCTCTCCACCTTACCTTTGAGTATATTTGTTTAATAAGCAAGCTCTTAATTTCTTCTGAGTCTTGGACTGGTTCAGCTGTTACGTTGCTAATTAATTCTACCGAAGGATTTTGGAAATTAGTATTATTAATCTTGCTTTCCATTTTTTTAGCTGCAGGACTCATAAGTGAAGAATGGAAAGGTGCACTTACAGGTAAAAAAATCGACCTTTTCTTATTTTTTTTCAATATTAAATTTATTTCATCGAGTGCTGGTTTATTTCCGCTTAAAATAACTTGACCATCTGAATTATCATTTGCAATTTCACATACTCCTTTCTCTTTGTTGATCTCAGCAATGTATTTCTCTAGTTCTACTAATTTTAAACCCATGACAGCCAACATTGAACCCTTTCCTTCCGGAACAGCTTCTTGCATAGCTTTTCCTCTTTCATGAAGAAGATATGCGGCATCAGAAAATATTAAAGAATTTGAGGATACAAGTGCGCTATACTCACCTAAAGAATGTCCTGCAAAATATTTTACATCTTTTATATCAATATTAAATTCCTCAGTTATTAATTTAAAAATAGAATAACTTATTGTTAAGATTGCTGGCTGAGTATTTTGTGTTAGTTTTAACTCACTCTCAGGTCCTTCGATAATTATTTTTGAAATAGGATAATTTAATTTTTGGTCTGTCTCTTTAAATATTTTTTTAACTATATCAAAAGTTTTGTATAATTCTTTACCCATACCAACTGTTTGTGATCCTTGGCCTGGAAATATTAAAGCTTTCATATTAATTTTAAGGTGATTAAACACTATTATTGCTATTGTATAAACAAATTTTAAATAGTATAAGACCGTTCTTAAAACTAATTATTAGATAACATAATGGCTTATTACGAACATACATTTATAGGAAAACAAGATCTAACAAATAAAGAGGTTGATGGCTTAATCGCTAAATATAGTGATATTATCAATAAATCGGGAAAAATACTTAAAACAGAAAAATGGGGACTTCTAAACTTAGCTACAAAAATTAAAAAGAATAGAAAAGGGATTTTTGTGCACTTTAAATTTGAGTCAAAAGATAATTCCGTGAAAGAAATTGAAAAAAAGTTAGCTATTGAAAATAACATTATTAGATATTTAACAGTTAAGTATAATAAGCTAGATTTAGATAAAGAATATTTTTCCCAAAATAAATAAAATTTATGAAAAGAGATAAAAAAAAGCGAAGAAAAGGTTCTGGTTATCCAAATAAATTAAGTCTTTTTCAAAAACCTGATATGAGGTTTAAAAGGAATTGTCCCTTGTCATCTAAAAATGCACCAGCAGTGGATTATAAGAATATTAGACTTTTAAAAAAATATGTTTCTGATACAGGAAAGATATTGCCATCAAGGATTACATCTATCTCACAAAGTAAACAAAGATTATTATCAACAGCTATTAAAAGAGCAAAAATATTAGGGTTGGTTTAAATGCAAGTCATATTACTTGAAGATATAAGAAACTTAGGAAAAATAGGTGAAGTAGTTAAAGTAAAAGATGGATTTGGAAGAAACTTTCTTCTTAAGTCAGGAAAAGCGTTAAGAGCTGATAAATCTAATATCGAGTTTGTAAAGAAAAAAAAGGATGAGATTAATAAGAAGAATATTGAATTAAAAAAAGTAGCAAAAAAAGTACTTGAGAAAATAAAGAATAAAAAACTTATCTTTAAAAAAGAAACAAAAGAAAATGGAGATTTATTTGCCTCTATAAAGCCTCGCGAAATTTCAAAATATTTTGAAGAAAATTTTAAGGAAAAAATTCATCCTTCACAAATTGATCTTAAACAAGAAATCAATAAGGTTGGAAAATTTTCTTTATTAATAAATTTACATTCTGATTTGGTTACGGAATTACATGTTTTGGTTGAAAAAAAAGAGTCAAAATAAGCTAGGAAATTCTCCACAATAAGAAAAAAAAGTTAATAACTTTTTTCATTTTAATCATTTGTTATTCAGGTAGGATTAATAAATTTATGAAAAAAGTTAATTTAGAGAATTTAAGTAGTTCTTTAGAGAAAGTTCTTCCTTCAAATATAGATGCTAAACAAGCCCTAATAGGGTCAATTTTAGTTAACAATGATATAATTGATGAAGTATCTAATATTATATCAAATAAAGACTTTTATGATCCATTACATTCAAAAATTTATGGACTAATTGAAAATCTTCACAATAAAGGAATGATTGCTAATCCTATCACTTTAAAAAGTGCTCTTGAAAAAGATAACGGTTTAGCTGAAGTAGGAGGCACAGAGTATCTTGTAAAATTAACTAGATTTTCATCATCAGTTAAACAATCTATAGACTATGCAAAGATTATTCATGAAAAATTTGTTAGACGAGAACTTGTACAAATATCACAAAATTTATCTGACGAATCTATGGATGATTCAACTGATAAGTCTGGTGAAATAATAATTCAAGATACTGAAAAATCTTTATTTGATTTAGCAGAAAGAGGTACTTTCAATCAATCTTTCCTAAAATTTAATCAAGCTTTGGATTTAACCATTGAGATGGCAACCAACGCAATGAAAAATGATCAGGGTATAGTAGGAATTCCTACTGGTCTTGATGATTTAGATGAAAGACTTGGTGGTCTTCACAAATCTGATCTTGTAATTATAGCTGGTCGACCATCTATGGGAAAGACAGCTTTGGCCACTAATATTGCTTACTATGCTTCAAAAAAAATTTTAGATAATGATAAAAAATCATCTGTTGCTTTTTTTTCATTAGAAATGTCTTCTGAACAATTATCTACTAGAATTTTATCTGAGCAATCAAAAATTAAATCTAACGATATTAGGAGGGGTAAAGTTTCTGAAGATGAGTTTAATAGATTGATTGAAACTTCAAGAAACATTCATCAACTACCACTATATATAGATGAAACTCCTGCTATTACAATAGCCACGCTTTCAAATAGAGCAAGGCGGATAAAAAGGTTATTTGGTTTGGATTTAATAGTGGTCGATTACATTCAATTGATGACAACTGGAAATAAAAGATTTGATGGTAGAGTTCAAGAAATTTCAGAGATAACTCAAGGATTAAAAGCTCTTGCTAAAGAACTTAGCGTTCCAGTATTAGCCTTATCACAATTATCACGTGCTGTAGAACAAAGAGATGATAAAAAACCTCAACTTGCAGATTTAAGAGAGTCAGGATCTATAGAGCAAGATGCCGATGTTGTAATGTTTGTTTTTAGAGAAGAATACTATTTGGAAAGAAAAGAGCCTAAACTAGGAACAATTGAGCATGGAGAATGGCAATCAAAAATGAATGAAGTAATTGGTTCCGCAGATATTATAATAGGAAAACAGAGACATGGTCCTACCGGAAACGTTAAAGTAGAATTTGAAGGTATTTACACGAAATTTAAAAATGCTTCTAAAACTGGGTAAAAATAAGTAATTTTAAATTATCCTCTTTTAAGTTATATCTTGTTATAGTGATCTTCTCAAATTTATACAAAAGTACAGTAATTGAAAAACCAAAAATTATTTTATTAATTCTATTTATTTTACTTTTAAGTTTTGGATATTTTTCAAAAAACTTTCAATTAGACGCATCTTCGGATACTTTATTATTAGAAAATGACCCTGACTTAAAATATTTAAGGGAAGTAAATAAGAAATTTAAATCTAAGGATTTTTTAGTATTAACATATACTCACGAACCAAAAGAGTCCTTTAAGTCAGAAAGTACTATAAAAAATCTTTCTCTATTAAAAAATTCCCTAGAAAACCTAGATTGGGTAAGCAGTGTTATTACTATTCTAGATGTTCCGCTTCTTAAAAATAATGATGATCCTTTAGCAGAAAGAATAAAAAATTTTAAAACCTTGTCGAGCACTGACGTTGATTTGGATAGAGGTTATGATGAAATAACTAATAGTCCAATTTATAAAGATTTTGTAATTAGTAATGATGGAAAAACAAGTGGAATTATAGTCAACATAAAAGCAGATAAAAAGTTAAATGAGTTAATTCAAACAAAAAACGATTATCTTGATAGAAAAGCAAAAGGACAACTCACATCAGAAGATAATAGCGCGTACAAAGTTTTTTTAAAAGGTTATGACTCATATAAAAAGTTTTATAATAAAAAAAATCATCAAAATATAAATCAAATTAGAAAAATTATAAAAGACCACCCTTCTCCAGGAAAAGTTATAAAAGAATCTTCGGATATTTATCCCATAATTCATTTAGGAGGAATCCCTATGATTGCTGATGACATGATGACTTTTATTAAAAATGATATTGTAGTTTTTGGTGCAGGAGTATTTTTATTTATTATTTTAACACTTTGGTTTGTTTTTAGAAGTTTGCTATGGGTTTTTGTACCTTTGTTAAGTTGTTTTTTTTCAGTTCTTATAATGATTGGGTTTCTCGGTTTAGTTGGGTGGAAAGTTACTGTTATATCTTCAAATTTTATTGCACTGATGTTGATCTTAACCATGGCGATGAATATCCATATGAGCGTGAGATATTTGCAATATAAAAAAGAGAACCCAGATATTTCAAATAATGAGGCAATTCTTTGGACGTCTGAAAAAATGTTTTGGCCAATACTTTATACTGTACTAACAACAATTTGTGCATTCTTGTCTCTAATATTTAGTGGTATTAAGCCTATAATAGATTTCGGCTGGATGATGACCGTTGGTTTAGTTGTTTCAATGTCAATAACTTTTACTTTATTACCATCTATTTTAAATGTTTTAAGTGATAAAAATTTTAATTACAGGGATCAAAAGAAATCTAAAATTACTTCTTTCTTAAGTCAGGTTGCTCAAAAAAATACAAAAACAATTTTTGGCTCAGCAATACTTGTAGTGGTAGTGAGCATTGTTGGTATTTCAAAGCTGGAGGTAGAAAATAGTTTTATTAATTATTTTGATAAAAAGACTGAAATTTATAAAGGAATGAAGTTAATTGATGAAGAACTTGGTGGAACAACTCCGCTCGATGTTATTTTAAAATTTCCTAAAAAAGAAAAATCTAATGACGCGGATGATGACTGGGAAGATGATGATAAAGATGATTCAAAATATTGGTTTACAAGAAATAAAATAGATAAAATTACTCAAGTTCATGATTATTTAGATAATTTAGATGCTATCGGCAAAGTAATATCTTTTGCATCAATGGTTAGAGTCGCAGAAGATTTAAGCGGCGGACAAAAATTACAAGGTTTAGAAATGGGTGTTTTATACACTAAAATACCTGACTCAATAAGAAAAGAAATAATTGATCCCTATATTTCTATAGAAAGTAATGAAGCAAGGATAGGATTAAGAATTTTAGACTCAAAGGAAGACCTTAGGAGAAACGATCTAATTAAAAAAATTAATAAAGATTTAAAAGAGAAAATAGGATTAAAACCTGAGGAATTTAAATTAGCTGGGGTTCTTATACTTTTTAATAATCTTTTACAAAGTTTATTCAAATCTCAAATATTAACTCTGGGTGTTGTAATGGCTGGTATTACTTTAATGTTTTTAATACTATTTAGAAATCTAACATTATCTTTTATTGGCGTTGTTCCTAACTTTATGGCAGCATTTTTAATTTTAGGTATAATTGGTTTGTTGGAAATCCCTTTAGATATGATGACAATAACAATTGCTGCAATAACCATTGGTATCGCAGTAGATAACAGTATCCATTATATTTACAGATTTAAAGAAGAATTTAAAAAAAATAACGATTACAATAAAACTTTAGAGAAATGTCATAATACAGTTGGAGTAGCAATATTGAATACATCTATTACAATTGTATTTGGTTTTTCTATATTAGTATTATCAAATTTTATACCTACTATTTATTTTGGTGTTTTCACAGGTATTGCTATGCTTCTGGCTATGTTATCTGTTTTGACTTTACTTCCAAAATTAATTTTAACTTTTAAACCTTTTAAAAATGGATAGTTTTATATCCTTTATAAGAGAAGATATTGTTTTATTTGATATAATTTTTTTAGTTTTTATTATTTATTTTTCATTTCAGTGTTTCGCTAATGGTTTCTTTTTAAGTCTAGTTTCATTCCTTAAATGGGTTTTGGCATTAATTATCACCATAATTTTAGTTCCAAAAATTGAACCTTATGTTTCTGATTATGTAAGTAATGAGTATGTTTCAGGAATTGGTTTGGGTATAGCAATTTATATATTTTCATTGTTTGTTTTAATTTTATTGGGAAAATCTCTGAGTCGACTATTTTCATATACAGGTTTAGGCCCTGTAGATAAAGTTTTTGGATTTTTCTTTGGTATTTTTAAAGGCTATGTTTTTATTGTGTGTATTTTTTCAATTTTAAATTGGTTTTATCCCTATGAAAAGTGGGATATGTCTATAGACAAATCTTATTTTTTTCCTATAACTGAGAAAGGAAGCAGTTTGTTAATTGAGGAATTTCCTAAAAAACAAGAAATAGAAGATACAAAAAAAGAGATTGAAAATATTTAAATGAGAGAAATAAATGAAGAATGTGGTGTTTTTGGTATCTATAACTCCCAAGACTCATCGACTTTAACTGCATTAGGACTTCACGCTCTTCAACATAGAGGTCAAGAAGGTTGTGGGATTGTATCTTTTGATGGAAAAAATTTTCATTCAGAAAAAAGGAATGGTTTGGTAGGTGATAATTTTACAAACAAAGAAGTTTTAAAAAAATTACCAGGAAATTTTGCTATCGGTCATAATCGTTATTCTACGACCGGTGAAGTTTCACTTAGGAATATTCAGCCATTTTTTGCAGACTTATACGGTGGTGGTATAAGTATTGCTCATAATGGTAACTTATCAAACGCTATACAATTAAGAGAAAAACTTGTAAAGGAAGGTGCAATTTTTAGAACTACATCTGACACAGAAACTATTGTGCAATTAATAGCAAAGTCTTCAAGAAATAAAATGGTAGACAAAATTATTGATGCTCTTTTTCAAATTCAAGGAGGTTATGCTTTAGTAATAATGACTAATAAAAAATTGATAGGTATAAGAGATCCACTTGGTATCCGGCCATTGGTTTTAGGAAAAATTAAAAACTCTTATGTCCTTGCTTCTGAAACGTGTGCTTTTGATATAATAGGTGCAAAATTTATAAGAGAAGTCGAAAATGGTGAAATTATTGTAATTGAAAATGATACCGTTAAAAGTTTAAAGCCATTTCCAAATAAAAAAAGTAAGCCATGTGTTTTTGAATATATTTATTTTTCAAGACCAGATAGTATTCTTAACGGCAAATGTGCTTATGAGTATAGAAAAAATTTGGGTTATGAACTAGCAAAAGAGTCAGAGGATATAGGTGACATAGTTATTCCTGTTCCTGATTCAGGTATTCCTTCGGCAATTGGATTTTCTCAGCATAAAAAAATGAATTTTGAGCTTGGTTTAATAAGAAACCACTACGTCGGTAGAACATTTATTGAACCTACGCAAAGTATTAGAAGTTTAGGTGTTAAATTAAAATTGAGTACAAATATATCTTCTATAAAAAATAAATCTATTGTTTTAATAGATGACTCACTTGTTAGAGGTACCACGTGTCATAAAATTGTTAAGATGTTATATGACTCCGGTGCAAAAGAAGTACATGTTAGAATTGCCTCTCCAGAAATCAAATTTCCTGATTTTTATGGAATTGATATGCCAACAAAAAAAGAATTGTTAGCAGCTAATAAAAATTTAAGAGAGATGTGTGAATATATAAATGCAGACTCTTTAAAATTTTTAAGTATAGATGGAATGTATAAAGCCCTTTGCGGTAATACTAGGAATAAACTATACCCACAATTTGCTGATCATTATTTTACTGGAGACTATCCTATTGAACCAGAAGATTACTTAAAAAATAATAAGATAACCCAGCTTTCACTTTTGAGTGTCAAATCTTCAAATTAAGTTAATTATAAATTAGTAATCTCATTTTTCTGTCTAAAATATAAATTTTTCCATTAGCTATAATTGGGTTTGAATAAAAACCTGCTTTAGAGGCTCTTGTGTAATTAAGAATATCGCCATTACTAAAGTTTATAAATAAAAGATATCCATTAGAGGTGGTTGCTAAAACTTGATTTGAAACTAATGATAGAGAGACAATATCACCTATTTTTTCTTTTTTTAATTTTTTACTGGATTTATAAATATATTTAGACCAATTTACCTGACCATTATTTATATTTAAATTTATAAGAAATCCATCTTTAGACGCAAAAAAAATAAAATCATCAGTTACAATTGGTCTTATATAGGTACTAAATGGAATCTCCCAATTAATTTTTCCATTTCTAGAATTTATTGAATATGTAGAAAGAGAAGTGCTAAAAAAAATTTTATCATTTTTGTAAACTATAGGTGATGAAAAAAATAGATCATCACCTCTGCTTTTTGTGCCAGAAAATAACGTAAAAAGCCAATTTAAATTATTAACTCTATAGTTCACTGAATAAAGTTCGCCGGTTGAGGTAATAAAATATAAATTTTTATTTAAATCATCCAAGGAAATATTTGTTTCTTGTTTTGAACTTAGAAAATTAGGGAAAGTTTCAAGACTCAAGTTTTGTACGCCATCTTTCGCCTTTATTGAATAATATTTATTATCTTGATTTAATATAAATATATTTTCGTTATCTATCTTTATATTTGAACTAAAAGGTATTCCATAATTCTTTGCCCAATTAAGCTTACCTGTATTAATTTTAAGACTATATAAATAACCCAAGTTATCTGAAGCAATCAAATTATCGTTAAAAATTTTTAATTGAATTATGATTGGTAAGTTTTTAAATCTCTTTTTATAGAAATTAAATTTCCATTTTATTTCTTTTTGATCAATTGAATAAATATAAATATTTCCGGATAAATCACTAAATAAAATATTATCATTTATTAACAAAGGCTCAGAATTTAAATATGGTATTTTAAATTTATTTTTACCTATTTTTTTGCTTTTATGTATTAATTGTTTTTTATTTTCGTATTTTAAGTGAGGAATATAATTACCAGATGTTAAATTTTTCTGTGTCCAATTTTTATTAATAATTGGTTCAGAAATTTGAGTACTAATATTACCTAAAATTTCTTCATTAAATTTTTTTGTTTCAGCAAAAACTAATTTAGAATTTTTTTTAAGAACCTCTTGCTCTAAATCATCGTACCTATTGTCAAAAAAACCGCCTGTATTATTAAAAGAACAGCTTGTTAATAAAATACTTAAAGTTATATAAGCAAATAATTTAAATAAATTAACCATTTTTAATTAATTTTATTTTTCTTTTTATTTCATTTAAATCTACGCTTTCATCATTTAACTTAAGCAATGTTGAATAATATATCTCAGCTTTTTTATATTGCTTTAGAGAGAAATAATAATCACCTAAAAATTTTAATGATTGCGTCTTCCAAATTGACTCCGAGTTAATAACCGGATTTAGTAAGTTTAACATATCTTGTTCTTTGGATGTGTTTGATATGAAAATTGCTTTCTTAAGTCTCAATAAGTTTAAATCTTCGCTTTCTAGATCGCTAATTGATAATACTTCGTCAAAATAACTTAAAATAGCGTTGTTATCGTTTTCTAATCCCTGATCAATAATTAAAAATAAAGATAATGGAGAATAAGTTTTGTCTTTATCAAAAATAATATTTTTTAAAATTTCAAGTGATTTACTATTATTATTTTGCGTAAGCAAAACTTTGGCCTCTATAAAACTTCCAGAAATCTCAGTTTTTTTTTCTTTTGATTTATAGTCAAAAAATAAATAAATACTTCCAATAATAATTAATATTATTGGCAATGAAATAAGCGATTTTTTATAATTTATATAAAAATCTTTAAATTCACTTTTTTTGTTTTCTGGCGTTTCTAAAACCATAATAATTAATATGCGTTTATTTTTTTTGGAAATTTACCTTTAATAACATCCTGCCTAAATTTTCCAATACTCTTATCTATTGCTCTTCCCAAATTTAAATATTTTTTTACAAATTTTGGATAAAAACCACTTAATCCAAGTAGATCATCTGTAACCAAAATCTGTCCATCGCAAAACTTTGATGATCCAATACCAATAGTAGGTATACTTATAAGACTAGTAATTTTTTTTGCTACTCTTTCTGCAACACATTCTAAAACTATTGAAAATGCTCCCGCCTTTTCAATTTTTTTTGACTCTTCAATTAGTTTTTCTTCTTCTCTTTTTTTTATTCCTGATACATTAAATTTTTTTTTAAATTGCGGCGTATAACCTATGTGGCCCATTACAGGTATGCCAATATCAACTAGACGGCTTATAATTTTAAAATTCTTCCCATTGCTCTCAATTTTAATTGCGTCACAACCCACTTTTTTTATTATTTCTTTTGCATTTTTTTTTGCCTGGTTAAAATTTCTATAAGTATTATTTGGCATATCAAACACAAAAACTGATTTTTTAATACCTCTTTTTACTGCAAGCGAGTGATTGACCATTGTGCTTAAGCTAATAGATTTGGTATTTTTCATACCATAAAAAGCTGTTGCAATAGAATCTCCCATAAGAATAATATCGCAGTGTTTATCAAGTATTTTTGCAATTGGCTTAGAGTAAGCGGTAAGACATACTAATTTTCTTTTCGATTTAAGTTTTTTTATTCGAAAAATTTTATTTTTCATTTTAATTGAATTTTACTTTGTTTCTAAGTCTTTAAGCTTGATATTTAACTCATTTTTTTTGTCACAAAGTTTAACACATACTTTATCAAAAGTTTCTATAAGTTTTTTTGATTTTTCATAATCAGACTTCTTAATCTGAAGTAATGTTAAAAGAAATAAAGCTTCTTCATTAATTGGATTTAATAAAATTACTGTATTCAAATTTTGCTCCTCTAGAGTATCATTTTTCTGTTCTTTAAATATTTTTGCTAAATATAAGTAAGATTTTTCATTTTTGGGATTGAAAACAATGTCTTTTTCAAACTTATATTTTGACTCGTTAAATTTTTTTTGATTGTAAAGTTTTTTTCCTTCTAAAAAATAATCAGTATTTGCTTGTAAACTTTTAGAATAAAAAAAAGTAAGTAAGAGAATATAAAAAAATATTTTTGTTCTATTCATGGTGTTATTATGTACTTAATCCCTCACAATGTATATAAGTTTCTCTGGATTCGTTTCTGCTAGATTTAGGCTTAAAGAAATGAATTTTTTTAAAGTTTTTTTTTGCTTTTATTTTAATTTCATTAAATTCTTTACCCATAAAAAGTTTTGAAATTACTACACCATCTTTAGACAATCTATCTTTTGAAAAATCTAGAACGTCTAAGCACAATTCATTTGTTCTTATAGAATCTAAGCTTTTATTTCCAGTAGTATTCGAGGCCATATCTGACAAAATTACATCTATATCAGATTTAAAATAATCGATAATTATTGACTTTGATTTTTCATCTAAAAAATCACCAACACAGATTTTTATGCCTTCAATCTCCTTCATTTCTTTTTGATCTAGACCCATGATTTTCCCATTTTTATTTTTTTCTCTAATTACCTGGCACCATCCGCCCGGATAAGATCCAACATCTAAAATATTAATTCCGTCCTTTAAGAATCTAAATTTATTGTTTATTTCGATTAATTTAAAAGCTGATCTGGATCTGTATCCTGATATTTTGGCTTTTTTAAAAAAGTGATCCTGAAAGCTTCTGTTATCCATTAAAAAAGAAAATTACAATATATCTTGTTGTTCTTCTTCTATTTCAACCTGATTAGCAGTTTTTGATTTTAATTTATAATTATAAATTCCAATAGGAATTAAAAGTAAATAAATAATCGAACATACAGATAAAGTTTCAAAAGTATATTGAATTATTGATACAAAAAATAATCCAACTCCCAAAAGAAGAAATATTGTCATATTTCTTTTAATAGAAATTTTTTTAAAAGATAAAGTTGGAATTTTGCTTATTAGTAAAATTGATACTAAAACCATAAAGTATGGAGTTATAATTTTTAAATCTATTAAAGTCGAAAAATTAGACAAATCGAAAATTAAAGGAAATAGAATCAGACATCCTCCGGCAGGTGAAGGAATGCCTTGAAAAAAGTTATTTTTCCATTCATCTTTATCTTCAAACTTTGTTAAGTTAAATCTTGCAAGTCTTAAAACGCAGCATACAGAAAAAAATAAAACTATTAACCAACCTATTTTTCCATATTTATTTAATTCCCAAAAGTAAACTATAAAAGCTGGTGCTATTCCAAAACTGACAAAATCTGTTAAAGAATCTAATTCTTTTCCAAAATCTGAGGTTCCCTTAATTAATCTTGCAACTCTTCCGTCTAAACCATCTAGAATTGCCGCTACGATTAAAAATAAAACTGCAAATGTGAAATTGCCATCCATTGCAAATTTAATTGAACTAATCCCCAGACAAACTCCAATTAGCGTTAATACACTAGGCAATATATATCTTGATTTATTAACTGAAACTACTTTGAATTTATTTTTTTTATCCATTAAAAACTCGCAATTAAACTTTCTCCAGCAATAACATTTTGTCCTAATTTTACAATAGTTTTTCTTTTGTTATAATATACATCAACTCTACTACCAAATCTAATCATCCCAATTCTTTGTCCTTGAGCGATTTTTTGTTTTTTGTTTATTTGGGTAATAATTCTTCTTGCGACTAATCCTGCTATTTGTACCACCACAATTCCATCATCCGTCTTATTATCTTTAATTTTAAAATAATTTCTTTCATTCTCTTCGCTTGCCTTATCTAGAGAAGCGTTAAAAAATTTTCCAGGCTTGTATAAAATATCTTCTATTTCACCATTTGAAGGAGACCTATTTACATGACAGTCAAATACGTTCATGAAAACACTTACTTTTGTAAATTTTTTATTTTCTAAACCAAGTTCTATTGGTCCATTGGTTTCGTTAATCGCGCAAATCACTCCATCTGCTGGACTGACTAGATAATTATCATCTTCTATAATTTTTCTTTCAGGATCTCTAAAAAAGTAATAAACCCATATAGTGATTAAAGTAAAAATAAATCCAAAAAAATTAGACATTGACCATAGAATAAGGGTCAATAATCCAGAAATAATAAGAAACTTATATCCTTCCTGGTGTATCTTCGGAAATATTTTTTCAAGCATCATAACTTATAATTTGATAATATTAGGGTAATATGTATAAAAATCCTAAATTATCAAATTAAATTTATATTATGGCAAAAATTAAAGTTAAAAATCCAGTAGTTGAGCTAGATGGTGATGAAATGACACGAATAATTTGGTCGTTTATAAAAGATAAACTAATCAAACCCTACTTAGAAATCGACCTAAAGTACTTTGATCTTGGAATGCAAAATAGAGATAAAACAAACGATCAGGTAACTATAGACTGTGCGAAAGCAATTCAAAAATATGGCGCTGGAGTAAAGTGTGCAACAATAACTCCTGATGAGGCACGTGTTAAAGAATTTAAATTAAAAAAAATGTGGAGGTCTCCAAACGGCACAATAAGAAATATAGTAGGTGGAACAATTTTTAGAGAACCAATAATTTGTAAAAATGTTCCTAGATTAGTACCTCATTGGACAGAAAGTGTTATAGTTGGAAGACATGCTTTTGGAGATCAATATAGAGCAACAGATTTTAAAGTTCCTGGAAAAGGTAAGATGACAATTAAATGGGAGTCGGAAGATGGAAAAAATAAAATTGAACATGAGGTTTATGATTTCAAAGGATCTGGTATTGCTCTTTCTATGTATAATCTGGATGACTCTATTAAAGATTTTGCTAAAGCATGTTTGAACTATGGTTTAGTAAGAAAATGGCCTGTTTATTTTTCAACAAAAAATACAATTTTAAAAGCTTATGATGGAAGGTTTAAAGATATTTTTGAAGAAGTTTTTCAAAAAGAATTTAAAAAGAAGTTTGAAGAAGCAGGTATTACTTATGAACATAGATTAATAGATGATATGGTAGCTTGTGCTATGAAATGGAGTGGAAAATATATTTGGGC
>MDTE01124395.1_pt1 | contig 24142 bp, 22 predicted proteins | sample 811231 | NCBI WGS metagenome assembly MDTE01 (sample SAMN05326651, study PRJNA326480) | marine metagenome | isolation source: seawater | place: Indian Ocean: Red Sea | collected 2010 | reverse complement strand
GATACTACCAATTTGCTTCCTGAACTCGATGTCCGCAATTGGCAGATCCATCGGGGACGGGAGTAGCAGATGGAGAGTCGCAGTAAGGCCTTTTCTATGGCACTGCGGTGTTTCGCAATATTGCCCGTGGCGGGAGGGAGCACGACGACGCAATTGTTGCGTGAGAGAGGCCAAATTTATGGCATGGGTGTCAACTTACACCGCTTGAGCGAAACATCTTCGCCCGGGCTCGGCTCAGTGTAGGGCCGACACTATTCTCAGGGATCCCCACAGTGGAACTAATCTGCTGGTAGGACTTTCCTTCGAGGTGGTACATCCTGACCACGTCAGCTTCTTTGCCAGCCAAGTGACCGATCAACCGTTCCACTTCGTCAGCGTCATCGAAATTGGCTTCGTGCGCCGATTCTTGTTCTACAGATTCGACCGCGTCGCCCAGCCTGGCCGCGGGTTTGTGCTTGATTAACTCACGTACTACGACACGGCGGGCTACCACCGTAAGGTAGGTGGCCAGGCTGCTCTCGCCACGAAATCGTCGCAAAACCGAAAAATCATCAGCGACGATGGCCAAAAATACCTCTGCAGCCAGGTCTTCACGGTCCTGGTTGCTGATGCGGATGGAACGACATTGAGAGCTATGGTTGATGACGTGGATGACTAAACCAACAAATCGGTCGGTAAAGTCTTCCCAAGCCTGCGGTTTGCGTTCCAGGCACCGCTGCAACAAGTTGCGGTCAATGTCAGAGAGCACCATTGGACAACATCCTCTTAGAATGGGGGGTGTGTTGGGGGGGCCCCTGCTGTCCTTTGGAGGAAACGCGACGAACGGTTTAGAGACTCCAGGCCTGATTCGATTCTAGGAGGACATAAAAAACGAGGCAAGGCTGATGTTTTGGCGTTGCCGGTTCCCATCGATTTCGTCGCTTGACATGGTGACGTGCCGCTACTAGCATTTTTCTCGTAGCAAAATGTAATACTTTTATCTCAAATCGTTTGCTGGTCAGGTGTTGTCGTCGGTAGTGTAGTCTTATGCTGGCTCTCGCAGGCACCAGTTTGGTCTGTTTTGGGTTGTCAGAGATTATGGCTGAAGCTAATAAGCCAAGAGACCGATGTGGATAAGACATCTGCGCATGATGCGTGATTGCGGTAGGTTGGCGGTTCCAGCTGCCTGCAGGACCACAGACGTGCTGGATGATTGATCGAAAACCTTTTATTTGAGTAATTCACAGCCGGAATTGCTGGCAGTTGTTGTGATGAAGGAGAAACGGTTCTATGACACATGTCGTTGCCCAGCCCTGTTTTGCCTGCAAGTACACGGATTGTGTGGTCGTTTGCCCCGTCGAGTGTTTTTACGAGGGCGAACAAATGCTGTATATCCACCCTGAAGAGTGTATTGACTGTGAAGCGTGCGTCCCCGAATGTCCCGTGGAAGCGATTTTTCACGAGGACAACCTGCCCGAGGACTGGGCCCCATTCACTGAATTGAATGCTGAACTTGCGACGCAGTGCGAAGTGATCACGGAGAAGAAAGAGCCGCTAGTTGATAACTAGCCGGTACTTCAGGGTAGATCATCGCTTCGACTTTTGATGGTTGGCCGAATCGGTTGGCCTCAACGTACGTACTTGCGCCGTTTGTGGACCCGTCTTGTTCGTGATCCGACAGTCGATATGCTGCCGTCGCGCGTGACGGTAGCACGCTCCAGTAGCAGACTCCCGCCAGTGGCTTCCGGCTGGCGTGCCACCAAGGGTGTCTCTCTAAAGCAATCTATAAGGCGTGCGCGTCGAGAAACGCTGTCCGGCTACTCTCCATCGCGCGCGATGCTATCGAGAATGGTAGCTGCAATCTTAGCCGTCACCGATTACCTGGTCGTAGAATTTTACGTACTCGGTTGCCTCTTCGCTGGCGCGAAGTTGGATTGCGTGGCTCGGATGGAGATTCAATTGGCCCGTGATGTTGTAGGGGATTAACGCACCCCACTCCACGGTTTCTTTCAGGGGTTCAATATGGTCCTGTAGCAGCTGGATGATGGGCCGCAATTTGAATTTGGGATTGCGCAAGAAACCCAGGAGTAATTCCATGGGGCAGTTGCCAGCACCTCGGCCGAGTCCCAGCATCGTTGCATCAGCACGGTTGGCGCCAAGGATGATTGACTCAATGGTGTTCGCGAATGCAAGCTGCTGGTTGTTGTGCGCGTGGATCCCGATTTCCTTGCCGGTCCCTTCCAGCGCCTGGGTGTATTTTTTGTAGAGCATTTCAATTTGCTCTCGATAGAGATGCCCGAAGCTATCGACGATCACCATCGTGCCCGCGGGCGTTGTCTTGATGGTATCCAGCACAGCGTCGACCTCTTTTTCGGTAATATTCGACACGGCCATCAGGTTGGCCATGGTCTCATAACCCAGTTCGTGGCAATGTTCGATCATCTGGGCAGCTTCTGAGACCTGATGCGCGTAAAACGCGACACGGATCATGTCCAGTACACTCTCGTTAGCTGGGACGATTTGCTCTTTCCAGTCGCTCTTCTCTGCATCCGCCATGGCGGTCAGTTTCAGCCCTGTTTCGGCAGCGTTGTGGTCGCCAACAACACGGTTAATGTCGTCTTCGTCACAATGTCGCCAGTCACCAAATTCGTCTTTAGGAAAGAGGCGGGGCGAGTTCTTGTAGCCGAGTTCCATATAGTCGATACCGGCGGCGATGCAGGTCTCGTAGACGGCCCGGACTAGCTCATCCGTAAACTGGTGTTTATTTATGAGGCCACCGTCTCGAATCGTGCAATCGAGCACGCGGAGTTCGGGGCGATAGGTAATCCACGGGGCCTGGTCCGACATGTCACACCCTGTTTTGCAATGGAGGGGATATAGCTGATAAGGATACTTAGTAGTTCGCGCTAGCCGTACCGGCAAGAACCTATAGCGTCTGCCCTGCAACGAGCTGGTTGCTTGTGGGCACCCGCGGGTCGCGTTGTCGACCACTCCTTACCGCGGCCTGGCTTGGCAGCACGGTGTGTTGACGGGGTGGTCACCCCGGACCTGTTGTCATTCCTTTCCAATATTGGTCGGTACGCACCGTTTCGCCAATCCTGGGTAACGCCTGTTTTCCGCAGGAGTGGGGCTGATTTCGGCACGCAAATGCGAACAGAAGCGAAGAATTGTACCAGAAGCCAGGCCCGAAGTTGAGGACGGGTCTGGCGTTTCCTCAAGCCCCAATGGTGTGGAATCTGGGGCAATTTCAAACGGAAGGTGACGGCCGGCTCCAGTGCCGGGCGTTTTCAGTCAGCGACCTGGAGGCTTAATGAGCTCCGTTATTGACGCAACCCTGGTGATGATGGCGGCTGGCAACCTCCAGGATCGGTGGTTTGGGCTTTGAATACGCCAGTTGGTGGTCAGGCCACGGCGCGGAGCGCTTCCTGGAATTGATTCAGTGGAAAGTAAGGCTTGCCCGTGGGGTTGGGGGGAAGGTGGTCTGTAACGATCGCGTCTGCTCGCCGCAATTGTTGTGCGGGAACAGGGGTGCTATCCAACACCACCAACAGCTGACAGTCTGCTCGTCCGGTAAATTGTCCAGTGCCGGGAAGCACCAGTACTTCGACATCTGGAGGCTCAGCAGTCGGTTGTGAAGTCAGCTGTGGCAGGAGTTCGGTGACCTGCCCATAGGACTCGGGTTGGCCAGTCAAAGAAGTTGCCAGTTCTTCTGGGTTTCGATGTGTCATCCCACTCAGGCAACGAGTTAGCCTGCTCTTTCGTTGCAGGTATTTGACGTTGGGGCCCGCTTTCCACTCGAGCGCCGCAGAGGGAACGTAGGGGTGCCACAAGTGATAAGTGAACGTGCGGTTCATAACCGACTGAATCCGGATTCCAGCTTGCCGGAGACGTAATCGCAAGTCGTCATCTTCACAGCCCCAGCCGACAAAACGTTCATCATAGCCGTTGATGCGTTCATAGTCTTCGCGAGCAATTCCGATGTTGTTACCAATTAATTTGGGCTTCGTCTTGTGGTGTACAAGGTTGTACCAAACCGCTTTTCGATGCTGTCGGGCCATGCGCCGTAATTCGGCACGCGGCGTCCCGTTAACAAAAGAACCATCTCGAATATTAGAGTCGTTGATTTGCTCCGACGTCGCCTGATTAAGGCGACAGCAATCTCCGGCGGAAACGACATGCCTGCGCTGCTCCCTTACATGCCATGAGACGTGATCGGCTGGCAGCAGGCAATCTCCATCCAGGAACAGGAGATAGGGAGCTTGGCTTGCCTTGACTCCGTTGTTGCGGCAACGTGCGAGTTGAAATCCATTGTGAGGGTGGGTCACAAACTGTACTTGGAAGTCAACCGTTTTGGCAAAGTTCTTGACGACCTGTTCGGTTTCGTCGGTGGACCCATCATCGGTCACGACCACTTCGAATCCCCCGGGTACGTCTTGCTGACAAGCGATTGACAGCAAGCAACGTTGGAGGTGGCCAGGGCGTTCGTAGGATGAAACCAGTAGTGCGATTTGAGGGGTGGGCATGGGTGTGTTTGTTCACCAGATCCGAACAGAAAACACGAACGAATCCAGGTTGCAGGCGTTTGGTTGAAGTTGAATGGCGACGCGCGAACGCATTTCGCCGACTGTTTCGGCTGCAAAATCTGTGCGCAGGTATAGGCCAAATCACGCGAAGAAGTCAACGTCGTTCCCGAGCGTGCGAGGCCTCTTTGCAGGAAGCTGTTTCTTGGATTTAACTCCCTGGAGCCTGCTTTATTCCTCGGTGGCAATTTGCTCGCGTACTTTCCAGATGACCCAGCCCAGCAAGCGAAAATAGACAAAGAGCAGGCCGACGATGCCGGCGCTGATAAAGCCGTTGGCGAGGATGCTGCCGAAGGCGTACCCGCAGCCGATCGCATACGCGCCGATCAGCATAATCGGGCCTGCCATATAGAACATCGTCCAGCAGGACGTATTTGCTTTCAGACTGCGCCATATCGGCAGCGCAACGGGGTTGAAGCAGGAGCGGTTCTCGAGCATTGATGCGAAGAGAATAGAGAATAAAACTGACACGCTGAGCGCGACAGGAACCAAGGAAATCCACATCGGGACCTCGAAGAAGATCAGCGGAGCGGCGATGATCGCACCCGGTAACGCAGCGATAACGGCTGAATTAACGACGTAGAGGGTGTCGAGTGCCCAGTCCAGGAACCCTGTCACAGGGGGCCAATGTTCGATGTTCAGGGTGCCGTTGGTGGTTTCCCCGGCAATCGTCAACAAGGTGACGGAGAGAAAGCCGATTGCCAGGCAACCCGAGACCGATGTAAGTATCCAAAAGGAGACCCAAATGACTTTTGCGATACTTGCATTGAGATCTTGACCGGGAGGGTTGATTGCGAAGTAGAAGCACGAGGCCAGGATGGTCACTCCGACCGACAAAATCACCCAGTAGCCGATGGTGTGGGGGTTCAAGAGGAACTTGAGCAACACGATTGGCGGGGTTTCGACTTCAAGCCCAGGCTGCTCTTCCTTGAAGTAGGTAGGCTTTTTTTCTCTGGCTTGTTGCAGCGTCTGTTGCGCCATTTTGCGCATTTCTTGATTTTCAGGACGCGCTACTTCTGTCTCAGGTTGCAGTTTTACCAGATCGAGATGGTCACTCTCGGTGTGGTCCGTTGTGGGGCGTTTGCGACGTGCTGTTTTCGGTTTGTCGATCAGGTTCTGGGAATGACAGTCCGGGCATTTGACTTCTTGGCCGACGTCGCGGATGCGCACATAGATTCGCGTCCCGCAGAGCCGGCATAAAATCCCAAATTCTTCATTGGGGTTTACTTCGGTGACCGCGTTACTGTCAGGAGTAACGGGAGCGGGTGGTTGGCGTGAGGAAGGCTTGTTGACCGCCTCCATAGCGACGATTTCTTCTTCCGCTTCTTCGCCAATACTGATGATCCGGGAGTCGTTTTCCGGGATGTTGGTTTTTGCAGGGGGGGGAGTTTCATCGAGATCGGCGAGCTTGTACTCATCGTCGTCGGCTTCTGCAGAGGTTGCTGACTCATCACGACGTGTCTTCGCCGCAGCTGGCGTGCTCTGCCAAGGCTGCGTGTCGACTTCCTCGAGCGAGTAGTCGTCAAAATCGTCTGCATCCGGACTGGCATCTGATTCACTGGTATCTGATTCACTGGCATCTGATCCAGATTGTCTATCAGGTGGGGGGCCCGCGTCCGGCTGAACCGCTACAGAGGAAGGCTGTTGAGGATTTTGACTTTCGTCAGCGGCCTGTACAGGCGGTTCCGAGGGAGCGGTACTGCTCGGTGGCTCAACCAGAATAGATTCGAGACAGTCAGAGCACGTAATCGTCTGTCCGACTTGATCCAAGTGGGCCTGCAGGGGAGTCTGGCAATGGGTACAGACGAGCGTGAGCTCACGAGTTTGCGCCCCCCCACGGGTTACTACCTGTACACGGCCCTGACGTCCGGTGTTGATTGGCGATGAAGGCGTGCCCGGGACTTTAATTGTCTGTTGGCAGTGGGGGCATTGGGTGCGGGTTCCGGCTTGTCCATCCGTCGCCGTAACTGTCTGGTTGCAGCGGGGGCATGTGAATTTCAAAGGTTCAGCTGGCGTGTGGCTGGTGTTCATCGATTTTGCCAGGTCATGTGCGGGACGTAGCTGGTGGGTGGTGGGCCGTGATCGACGGCACACAATTGGTACAGGCGTACTCGCTCATGGTTGGTACAGGGTGTCGTCGGTTACATCTCTTTTGGGCTGGTGGGATCTCTACTTTCGCTAACGCTTTACTTTCGCTAACGGTTGGATAATCGCAGGGGCATCAGTAATGATCCCATCAACTCCCCAGTCAATCAGTTGTTTGGCGCGAGCGGGTTGATTGACCGTGTAGACCCATACTTTCAGGCCTGCGCGATGGACTTGCGCGATATCGTCCTTGACTAGATCCTCATGCTTCCAGCCAATGAACTGGGCGCCTGTCGACTGAATTGCACGAATTCGCTGTTTGCTCAATTGTTTGTTGCCCAATGCTCCGAGAACAGCTTGGGGAGCCAGCCGATGGCAGTGGGACAGATAGTCCCAATCAAACGCTTGAATCATGACTTGATCAAGCAGGTTCATGCGTCGCAAAAGAGTGATGCACGTTTCCGCATCGCCGCCTTTTCGTTCGATTAATGTAGTCGAACCGGGTTGGATAACACGCAGTGCCTGCTCGAGTGTAGGAATGCTTTCGCGAGCGAACTTTTTGTCGAACCAGCTACCTGCATCGAGTCGCTCTAATTGGGCGAGTGTTTGTTTGTCGACAAGTGGATCTTTGATTCCCAGGACACGCACCGCGTTGGTTGTTCGCTTCAAGTTGCGATCGTGGACGACCACGGGTATCCCGTCAGCGCAATGGTAATAGTCCAGTTCGACCAGGTTGGCACCGATATCGACCGCTCCCCGAAACGCGGCCAGCGTATTCTCCGGTGCCTGACTACTGTTGCCTCGGTGGGCAATCACGAGGACTTGGGGCGATTTCAGGAGTGCGTGAGAGGGTGTTTTCGGGTGGTCGGCTGCCAGGCAGTGGTGTTTCGAGAGTCCGTGCGTTCCTGGCAACAGGCTGCTGATCAGAAGTGACGCAAGCAGGAGTTTCGGAGCAACACGCTGTGCACTGCATTGGGTATCACAGTTCTGCCGCTGGCTGTTGGCCTTCTGGCTATCCGACGTACTGAAACCAATCATGGCTTAGTCTTCCAGGACTTCTGCTTCCCGCACCTTGGCTACCTCGGTAGCACTATTCTCGTGTGTCTTGGTCAGGTCTTGAACGGATTCCTTGACCGAATCGCGTTCATCCTCACTGAGCGTTTTGTCTTTTTGTTCCTGGTCAGCAGCTTTGTTGGCGTCGCGGCGGATATTGCGAATCGCGACTTTGGTTTCTTCGGTGAGTTCTTTGATGCGTGCGACCATCTTGCGTCGTACGTCTGTTGACAAGGCTGGGATATTAATCCGAATCAAACGTCCGTCATTTTGAGGATTGAATCCCAGGTCGCTCGCAACAATGGATTTCTCGATGTCTTTGATCGTTCCGGGGTCGTACGGTCGGATAACAATTTGCGTCGGTTCCGGTGCGCCCACGGATGCAAGTTGCTTGATGGGCGTCTGCGATCCATAGACTTCCACTCGGAGCGAGTCAACCAATCCTGGATGCGCTCGGCCTGTTCGGATTCCCGAAAGGTTCGTCTTGAGAACTCCAAGGGCTTTTTCCATCCGTTCTTCAGCATCTAGCAGGATATCATCCGCAGGCATAATGGCTTCAACCTCTTTCGGAAATGCAGCAGTTGATGTGTTGGCATGGAACACCGGGAGTGGTGCCCTCGCCCATCAGTGAATCATACGCGGGATCGAGCAGGTGCGCCCAGTTTTCATGTTTCTTTGGTTGGGCAGTTTGTTTTATCCATCGGGCTGTCAGTGAATGCGTTGGCCGGGCGATGCCCCTTCGTGGGCAGTTAGCATGAAAACTTCCTTTTCACCGAGCCCAGCAGCCAGAATCATGCCTTCGCTCACCCCGAATTTCATTTTGCGAGGTTTCAGGTTTGCAACCATGATGACGAGCTGGCCAACCAGTGCTTCCGGCTGATAAGCTTTCTTGATCCCCGCAAAAACCGTGCGTGTTTCCTCGCCTCCAAGACTGAGGGTGAGTTTCAGCAGCTTATTAGCTTCGGGGACGTCGGCGGCTTCAATCACGCGCGCAACACGCAGATCGACGCTGGTGAAGTCGTCGATCGTGCATTCGTCCGCAAGTGGTTCTGCCAGGAGCGGCTCACCACTGTCCGTGCCGTGTGCGGTTGATGTGCCCTCTTCTTCCCGTTCCTTGGATTCTTCAATCATTAGTTTAACGTCCTTTTCGTCTACACGTTTGAGCATGTGCTGAAACCGGGCTACCGAAGTGCCCAGTAGAGGAGACTGGGCTTGTTGCCAGTCGACAAGCGGGTCACCGAGAAGGCCGCCGACCTTTTCTGCCAATTGTGGCAACACGGGCGAGAGGTAAATTGCTAGTTGGCGAAACAGGTTCAGTGCCACCGTGCAGACGTCCTGTAGTCTGCCGAGTTGAGCAGGGTCCTTTTTCAATTTCCATGGTTCGGCAGATTCAACGTAGGGGTTTGCACGATCTGCCAGACTCATGATTAGCCGCATGGCTCGGTTGTAGTCTCCGTGCTCATACGCCTGGGCAATTTTATCTCCAGATTGTGCGGCGTATTCAAACAGGCCGCCATCGTCCGGATAGCGGGAAGCGAGCCCGCACTCTTCGACGAATTTAGCAGTGCGACTTCCTAGGTTGACAAATTTGCCAACCAGATCGGCGTTGACGCGATTGACTAGTTCATTCAGGTTCATGTCGAGGTCGTCGACATGGGGTCCTAGTTTGGACGCGTAGTAATAACGCAAGTAGTTCGGATCAAGGTGTTTCAGGTATGTGGATGCTTTGACGAAAGTGCCTTTACTCTTCGACATTTTTTCGCCACCGACGGTCAAAAAACCGTGGATGTGAACACGTGTCGGAAGTGAATAATTCGACGCCTTGAGCATGGCGGGCCAGAACAGGCAATGGAAATACTGAATGTCTTTGCCAATGAAGTGATGAATTTCCGTTTGATCATCACGCCACCACGTGTCGAACTCTTCGCCCGTGCGGTCACACCATTCCTGGGTTGAGGCCATATACCCAATGGGTGCGTCAAACCAGACATACCAATAGTGGTTCTCGTCGGTGCCTGGGATGGGGAAGCCAAAGTAGGGGGCTGGTCGGGAGACATCCCAGTCCCGCAGCGGTTCATGCAGAAAGTGTCCTTTGAGGTAATTGGCGACTTCGACTTGCAAGTGCTTTTCGTCTTGCGTCCATGCGTCGAGAAAGGCGTGCATCGCCTCGATTTGAACGAAGAAATGGTCCTGCTTTCCCAGGACCGGTGGCGTGCCACTCACCGTGCTAATTGGATTGATCAGGTCTGTAGCGGTGTAGCTCGCACCACATTTGTCACAATTGTCGCCGTATTGATCATCGGCCTGACACTTTGGGCAAGTGCCCGTGACAAAACGGTCGGGTAACGACTCTCCCGTAGTCGCGTCCAGAAACTCTGTGACCTGCCGTTGGACGATCAGGTTTTTTTCCTGCAGGGCCTGCCAGATTTGCTCACAGAGTTTGCGGTTGTGTGGGCTGTCTGTGCTGCCGTAATTGTCGAATTCAATATGGAACCCGCTGAAGTCACGTTCGTGTTCGGATTGAATTGCGGCGATAAAGTCGCTTTCGGAAACCCCTCGTTGCCGAGCGCTTTTCATGATCGCTGTGCCGTGTGTGTCGTCGGCACAGAGGTAGATGCAGCGGTGTCCCCGCAGTTTCTGAAACCGCACCCAGATATCTGTTTGGATGTACTCCACGAGGTGGCCGATGTGAATCGGCCCATTCGCGTAGGGAAGTGCGGAAGTGACGAGAATCCTTCGCTCGCTCATGCAGGCTCCGCGGGTCACCGAGGTCGGAAGTAAATGCGAAGCGGCATTGTAGTACTAAAGCAGCTAACCCAGGAATGGGTCTGGAGTTGCCACGGGTTGGGTGGCCAGGAAACTGGTGCTCAGCGCGAGTGTGAACCCAAATGTGATCAAAATGAAGTTAGTGAACATACATGGCTCCCAGTGTCTTCGCACATCGTTCAGTTAGACGACTAGCCAGTCTGTGCAGATGTTGTTCCAGAGATGATGTCCCTTGGTGCTGTTTGTTCGTAAAGCGTTTTTTATATAGGACTTGCGGCGGTTTTGTTTCGGGATGCGTTGACGCAGGCAGGGAGGGGGTGGGTGTCGTAGTGACCTGAGGGTGAATCAAAATGACGACATCTGTGGGGCGGGTGGGCGGTCTGCCGCACCGTGTCAGTCTCCTTGTGCAAGTTACGGTCATTTTCGGTTTTTGGCCGAGGGCGACACGAAAAACGGCGGTTCGACAGAGTTGTCGAACCGCCGTGACGGAATACTTCAAGCTGTAGCGAAATGTACTACCAGGGTGCCCGGATGTAGAACGCCCCGAACTGGTCGGTGTGCGTTGCCGGGGTTGGAGTTGCGTGCATCGTTTGCTTTTCGCCGTTGTTGATTTCTTGCGGGAAAGGCCGCCGGTATTGGTGGTAGATGGGCGCGACTTCAGATTGGGCGACACCCCAGCCCCATCTTACGTGAGTTCGCGCCGTGGGAGGCACGACGAGTGCCAGGGGCCGTCCCCAAGCCGTGTGGTTGTAGTTGGCGTGCCAAGGAGTCACGCGGGCAGCGCGCAAGTTCCAGCGGTCATGGCGCACGCGGCGTCCACCCAGCAGGTAATAGCCTTCGTGCGGGCGGTGAGGGCCGATCAGGTCTCGCAATTTGCCAGCCTGGGTTTCGTTACTTGTTCCCACGAAAGAGAGGGCAACGATTGTGAAGAGGGCGAGTCGTTTCATGGCGACAATCCTGTGTCTGGCTCTAAAGGTATTTGGTTGAAGGACGCAGGTGAGTGATATTACCGCGTAATCGGTTCGGTCCTTAGCGAGCTCGCGTCAATTTTTGACGCATGAAGTCGAGGATGCCGGCCATAGGAGGGCTGTACCATTTGACGGAGGTGCGGTTAAAACCACGTCCGCCGTTGGAATAGCGGTGGTAGCTGCGTTGGTGGTCGTAGAGCAGTTCATGGGGGAGGAGTGGCTGGTAGGTGTAGTACGTGTGGCCAACGTTCGTAGGAACGGGCAGGGGCGCCACGTAGAGTTGCGTTGCGAATTGGCCACTACCTGCTGGTACGTAGTGATTGTGGAACAGGCCGGGCTGTCCGTACTGTACAGGCTGTGCCTCAACCATTTCGGCGCGGGCGGCGCGGCGCGCGAACAGCCTTCTTGGTTCGTCAGCGCGGGTTTGGTTGGCCGGTCCAATGCCAATGGCGTTGCTGGCTAGAATGACGGAAAGGACAGCGGTCGAACGGAGTAAATTGTGAAGCATTTTGACGTTCCTTCGTGTAGTGCTTGGGAGTGGGGTTAGTTTGGTCAGGGGCGGGCAAACAGGAATCGCCCCTTGTAGGGATCTGTGGGAGTAGTTGGTTGGTGATGGATTCGCTGACTGTGGGTAATGTGACGCATCTTGGTAAGATGGGGCACTTGAATGCTATTAGGTTATCTCGGCCGAGGCGGCTTTGGCGGTGAGTGTTTCTTTGGCTGCCAGCTGAATTTGCCCCTTCGACCGGCAGCGATGCGTTAAACCGCCTGTATATGAGGCGTTAGAATCGGTACAATCGCCCCTTACGGAATCGATTCCAGAGAGAGACGGGCCATGCGCTGGTATCCCGCAGGCGGTGCTGACCTCTTTCGTGGATAGAGACACTGACCGCAACACTGAGGGTAAAGGAGTACCCGGTTTGAGCCCACAAGTGACGAAGGGAAAGCGTTCTCGAAAGAAAGAGAATGGGCAGCCTGGGGTAGCTAAGTCGGGGGGGCGTAGGCGGCGTAATACTGCGCAGTCGATGGCTGCTCAGCAGCGCAATATTTCTGTTAGCGAGTTCTTTGCGAAGAATCGTCACTTACTCGGTTTTGACAACCCGCGCAAGGCATTGCTAACGACGGTCAAGGAAGCAGTCGATAATTCGCTGGATGCCTGTGAAGAAGCGGGGATCGTCCCAGAAATCTGGGTTCGAATCGAATGCGCCAAAGGCAAACGTTACACCGTTGCCATTCAGGACAACGGGCCCGGAATCGTCAAGCGGCAGGTGCCATTGATATTCGGGAAACTACTCTACGGCTCCAAGTTTCACCGCCTGCGAATGAGCCGAGGGCAGCAGGGCATTGGAATCAGCGCTGCTGGCATGTATGGCAAGTTGACCACGGGAAAGCCAGTCAAGATCACTACGAAAATTTCGGTTCGAAAACCGGCCCACTACTACGAGGTGGAAATTGACACCAAGCATAACGTACCGGAGATTCACAATGGCCGGGGCGAAGGTGTTGATATTCCTCCCGGTGAGAAGGGGCGCGCTTATATGAAGCGCCATGGGATCGAATGGGTTTCCCATTATGCGGCACCGGAGGGGCAAACGCCAAAGGAGCTGCGCAGTGGGACTCGAGTGACGATTGAGCTGGAAGCCAAATTTTTGCGAGGTCGCGGCAGCGTTGATGAGTACTTGCAGCAGACTGCAATCGCGAACCCTCACGTGACACTTCATTATGTCGATCCGGAGGGGCAAGACCGGACATATGAACGTTCGACAACAGAGCTCCCTGTCGAGCCCAAGGAAATCAAGCCGCATCCATACGGAGTAGAACTGGGGCATTTGGTTACGATGCTGAAAGACAGCAAGGCGGTGACGCTGTCTCAGTTCATGACGACGTCTTTTTCCCGAGTGAGTGCGGCGGTTGCCAGACGGATTTGCGAGGCGGCGAATCTGACCACGAGGGCTTCCACGCGAAAAATTGGTCGTGACGAGGCGGACGCTCTGTATCAGGCGATTCAGCAGACACGGATTAGTAATCCTGCGACGGATTGCATTTCACCCATCGGCGAGGACTTGTTACTGAAGGGGTTGCATCACGTTGTACCCGGTGAGTTTTATGCGGCGGCTACCCGACCACCGGCAGTTTACCGAGGGAATCCGTTTCAAATTGAAGTTGCGCTGGCTTACGGTGGGGGTAATAGTGTTGAAAAGGTAACCCACGAAGTGCTGGTTGAATTGCTGGGCCATAGCGATGCGCGCACGCTCCGCCAGTTTCTGGTGAATACTTTTGATGGCATCGGTGCGGACTCGGCGGACCGCATTATCAAGAGCTCAGGATTCGGTAGTCGCCAGTCACCCGCTCGCATGGATCCAGCGGATATTAACCGCCTCTTGGACGCCATGCAGAACGTGACGCTCTCTGAAAAGCAGAGTATGCAAATCATGCGCTATGCGAATCGGGTTCCTTTACAGTTTCAGGCAGCCGGTTGCGCAATTACGCAGGGAGTGATCAGCACGAATTGGCGTTCATACGGGCTTTCGCAATCGCGTGGGGGAATGCCATCAGGTCCGGTGACCGTGATGGTCCATATGGCCAGCGTCTGGGTGCCGTTCACCAGTGAATCGAAAGAGGCAGTTGCCGCCTACCCGGAAATTGAAAAGGAACTTCGCCTGGCGCTACAGGCTGTGGGGCGGAAGTTAGGCATGTATCTGCGGCGCCGCAAACGCGTCAAGCAGGAAGGCGAGCGTCGCAGTATTTTTCTGCGTTACCTGGGAGAGGTGGCAACCGCGGTTACGGAAATTAACGGTGGTGACCGCCAGGATCTTTACGAACAGCTCTTGAAGGTTGCCAAGCGTAAGACGGCAGAGGCTGATACCAATTTAGATAGCCGAGGTCGCGCTGTTGCTGAATCGGAGGAGGATTACGGGCGAAATGTGCTGGTTGTTGAGCAACGCCCTGAAGACCTGTTGGCGGGTCTTCCCAAAACAGATGATGAACAAAAGCAGCTTTTTTGAAGTGATGAACTATGGCAAAAAAAACTGCGAGGCGCAACGTCTCTAAGACAAAAGAGAGTAACGGAAAGTTAACCGTCAAGGACCGCAAGACGCTCAAGTCTATTGGTGGGCTTGCAGAAGGTGTCAATAAAGCGGCGTTTCGCGGACGCGATCCTCACTTAGAGATCCCGTCGCGATCCCTGTCGAATGTTCGGTACAACAAATCCAAGCGTTTCATCGAGATGGGGCGAGGGAAGAATCGCCGCGAGTTGTTCAATCTCTCGCAGGCCAAGAGTTATATGCAGACCGTTTTAGTAGGGAACGGCTGTCGCCAGCTGATTAACGCCGGAAAGACAACTAGTATTCGTGGTCTCTACTACCTGCTCAAGCACACCATCGAAGGGACACGTGAGGAGACTTTTGACGAGCAAAAGGATTGCGATCCGATTATTGAAGATGTTGAAGTCATGCTCAGCGCTTTACGCGAAGAGTTGCATCTATATGCGAAGAATGCCGGCGCGATGGTTGGACCCATTACGCTTGTTGATAGTGGAGATGAGATCGACTGTTCTCGAATGGGGTCGGGAGGTTACAGCATTCCATCTATTGCCGAACCTGAAGTCGTTCAATTCAAGCGGCATAGTGCGAAATTTGTGTTGCATGTCGAAAAGGACACGGTCTGGCGAAGGTTCAACGAAGATAAATTCTGGCAAGAACACGATTGCATTCTGACACATGGTGGCGGCCAACCGCCGCGTGGTGTCCGTCGTTTACTGCATCGACTGCATCACGAGTTGAAGTTGCCTGTGTACTGCCTGTTGGATAACGATCCTTGGGGTTATTACATCTACAGCGTGATCAAGCAGGGGTCGATCAATCTGGCGTATGAGTCAAAGCGCATGGCAATTCCGGCTGCTCGTTATATGGGGATGAGGAGCAAGGACTACGAACGCTGCGGTTTGTCATCCAGTGTGACGATTGGACTCAATGATAATGACGTAAAACGGGCCAAGCAGATCGCGGGGTACCCGTGGTTTGCCAACAAGAAGGCCTGGCAGAAGGAAATTGCTTTAATGCTTCAAAACGGCTTCAAACTCGAAGTCGAAGCGCTCATTAATAAGGGTATCAGTTACGTTACGCAGGAATATGTTCCTGCACGACTTGATGATCGGGATTTTCTGGATTGACTTGCCTGTGAAATAGGGCCTGACCGCATCTGTTTTTTTGACGGGTTCACTGTGCGCGATTAACCTGGTTTGCTCTCGATCTGGACGCCCAGGTCCGCGCGTGTCTGCAATATGCCACCACGGCGTTTGCCTGTTGGAAATGTCGCTGGATTGAAATGCAATGGCCGCACCTTATCCAAAGATGGCGCAGTGGAAGTCCGCTCAGGAGTTTCGGCAGCGTTTAAGTGAATTAGCGCTTGATTTACCTGTCGACGACGAGGTTTTGTCCGCCGACGAGGGCTCTCCCTTAGCGCAGCCGTTACGCATCGGCGAGACTGAAGTTGGCAATCGGTGGTGCATTCATCCAATGGAAGGTTGGGACGCAAATCCCGACGGTTCCCCGTCGGAATGGACGCTGCGCCGTTGGCGCCGTTTTGGGCAAAGTGGGGCCAAGTGGATTTGGGGTGGTGAGGCGGCAGCTGTGCAGCCTGACGGTCGGGCCAATCCTCACCAGACCATGGCAATTCCGGGAAATCAACGTGGTCTCGCTTTGATGTTGCGTCAACTTGTAGAGGCACATGAATCTTGTTTCGGTACCAGCGAGGATCTGTTGGTTGGTTTGCAGTTAACGCATTCCGGACGTTTTTGCCGTCCGCGTTCAAAGGAGCTCGAGCCCCGAATTGCGTATCATCACCCTTTACTTGATAAGAAATTTGGAATTGCTCCGGATGATCGTCAGGTGGTTTGGACTGACACCGAACTTTTGCAGCTGATCGATCGTTTTGTTGAAGCGGCCGGGATCGCACGTGATGCGGGGTTTCGATTTGTTGATATCAAGTCTTGCCATGGTTACTTGTTGCATGAGTTTCTCAGCGCACGGTCGCGGCCGGGTGACTTTGGAGGTGACTTTGCAGGTCGTACGCGCCTGTTGAAAACGATTGTCAGTCGCGTCCGCGATCAATACCCGGACTTGATGGTGATGGTACGGCTAGGGGTCTTTGATATGCCGCCGTTCGTAACGAGTCTCGAACGAGGCAGGCCCATGGATTTTGAAAATTTGCTGCCCTATGCGGTGGGGTTCGGCGTGAATTCAGAGAATCCCATGGAGTACGATCTGACAGAGCCCTTGTGTTTGATTCAACAGTTGTGTGAATTGGGTGTGGCCGCAATCAATATTTCAGCCGGCAGTCCTTACTACAATCCGCACATGCAACGCCCGGCGATTTTTCCTCCCAGTGATGGCTATCAACCGCCTGAAGACCCGTTAGTCGGTGTCGTACGTCTGGTCAGGGCTGCTCGTGAATGCAAGCTTGCGTTTCCCGACTTGCCCATGGTCGGCACAGGCTACAGTTACTTGCAGGACTTCTTGCCTCAAGTTGCTCAGGCCGTGGTGCGCGCGGGCTGGATCGATAGCGTGGGCCTGGGCAGGATGGTTCTTTCGTATCCCGACTTGCCCGCCGACACTCTCAATGGTCGAGCGATGGCCAGGAAGCAGGTCTGCCGGACTTTTAGTGATTGTACCACGGGACCACGTAATGGTATGGTTTCAGGTTGTTTTCCGCTTGATCCTGATTATCGAGTGTTGCCAGAGGCGGCGCGTTTGCGAGAGATCAAGCGAGCACAGGAAAGTTCTGTGGTGGAACGACCAGAGTAAGTGGTGGGAGGCTGTTTTCGTAAATGACAACCTGGTTTGACCGGTCTTGGTTTGTAGTGTGTTCACCGGATGATTTTTTCGAATGCCGAGACAAACACCAAGTGGATTGCGTCGTAGGCACGGCGCGTGTTCTGGATTTTGCGTTTTTGGCGGAGCGTAACTAAATGGATTCAGGCGATGTGATTAGAGAAGCTGTTGCGGACATGGGAACCAAGCATGTGGCAACACAAATGCGACTTTCTCCGTCCTTGCTTTATCGGTGGTGTGACCCTCAACGGACCCGTAATGTGTCGGCGGCGGTTAATCCACTCGATCGAGTACTCGAGCTGTGTAAGCTCACAGGCAACGATCTACCCATACATTGGCTTTGCGAGAAAACGAATGGTTTCTTTACTCCAAACCCAAAAGTGGACGACTCGCAAGGGGAGTTTTCAATTCGGCACACTCAGCAAATTGTGCAGGAATTCAGCGAACTACTGACCGCAATTGCGAGCGTGATGAGTCAAGGTGAAGAGGTTTCTTCAGAGGAAGCGCAGAAGATTCGGTCCGAATGGGAAGACTTGAAGCGGGTTGCTGAATCTTATGTGGTCTCAGTGGAGCAATGTGAAGAATCGCTGGACCCGTCATAGCAAAGCAGCACGGCGCGTCTGGTGAATTGTCTCGGGGAGTTGATTGAAGCCGTCCTCGTGAACCTCTACGGTAGACGTTATGAATTGGCTGCTTCGATAATGACAGCCGTTCTGGATTCAACCGTCAAGGCTTGTCCAGGCTTGGCGAGTGTTTGCTGAACGTAGCCTAACGCAATGGCTCCCTGGTGCTTCGGTGAATAGCCAGAAGACGTGACTGCGCCCACAGTACGTCCGTCGTGGGTCAAAGTAGCCTGTGCTGCCAAGGGTGACGGACCATTACAGTCGATCTGAACCAGCCGACGGTTGACGTGGCCTACGGCATCGACACGTGCAACAGTTTCCTGTCCCAGGTAACATCCTTTATTGAAGTTGATCGCCGCGGTGTCGCGTCCGACTTCTTGCGGCAAGTTGTCTTCCGAAATATCTGTGCCGTACTCGGGCCAGGCAGATTCAATTCTTAGTATTTCCCAGGTGGCTTGCTGGCCCTTGGTCAGCCCGTTCTCTTGCAGACAGTTGAGTAACGACACGAAATGGTCCGTTGAGGTTGTCAATAGAAAGCCTGGGTGACATAAAAAGGGAACGTTGTGGCATACGGTTGGTATGTCGGATATTTGTGATTCGTAGTGGGACCAGGCAGCCTGAGGCAGGTCGCGGCCGACAATCCTTTTCAGGATTTCGTGAGACTGCGCACCGCAGATAAATACGCGAGGCTGCGTTGCCGAGCAATCTTCCAGCTGCACATCTTCCATAATCACATATCGGGAGAGGTGTTCAATCAGCGATGTTGCCTGATTCGCAGCGGTGTCTAGTACCAGTCGGTCAGAGTGGCAAAAGACGGTGACATGACCGACGGTTTTACCTTTGGGATTACAGAGGAAAGCTTCGCATCCCATTCCAGGCGTTAGTGCATTGATGTCGTTCGTGCAGAAGTTGTGCAAGAAGTTGCTTCGATCGGAACCTGAGATTTCGATTCGGGAACGGTCACTGAAGTCAATGTAACCGGCGTCTGCTGATAGCGTCTGGTATTCATCCAATGCCGTGGTTGACAATGGCATTTGTTGAGGTTCGTTCATCTTGTTACTCGCCAAGATGCGGGGATCCGAAGTGTACGGCCAGGTAGTTGCATGGTTGGCGACAATGCCAACCCAGCCAACACTCTCGATTCGGGGGGCCTAAGGGGTTTGTGTCTCTTGCTGCAACAATACGGGAGCTGCGTATTGCGCGTTGTGTAACAGGATACAGGAATCGCACTGTTCGCCAAGTCGCTGCAGGCTCCCGGGGTCGTCGACATGCGTAAACCCGATGCTTTCAGTGTCATGGCTCTCCAAGTCACTTACCAGATAGACGCTAGCGCGTTGTAGCGTTTGTCGTATGCGTTGTACTACAAGTTCCTCTTCGGCGGTATGCGCTGGCCGGTCTTCTGGTGGCAAAAACTCACTGGTCTCGAATGCCATGTGTTTCAGGGCAGGAAATGGTGGCTCTTTCAATTCGGTACATAACGCAATGGCACCTCCCTCTTGTATCACGGCTGCGGAAGCGGCCAGAGCTCGGGCTACATGTTCCCAGGTTTGCAATGCCGGGCCGCCCGCAATCGTGCCGATAACCAGACTGGCCGGCTCTGAAACATCTGTATGCCATGCTTTTGTAGACAGTTTGCCTCCAATTGTCTGCAGTGCCTCGCTTTGCCCAGCCAGCACGTGCAAGGGCTCATTGCACGCTCCAGGAACAACCTGAATACCTAGCTGGATCCCCAATAACCAAGCCGCTTCTTGTGTTTCCGCCGCGTTTTGTGCCCGGGTGTGAGAGTCCGTGGCACAGAGTAGTCTGAACCTGGTATCGGTATCGGAATAGGTAGGAAATAGTTTGCCGTATAACGTCCCCTCGTCCCCCTCAATGTCGGGGATCGAAGGCTCAATCGGGAGCACGAAGTCCGCGTCGCAGAGTGCACGGTGAAAGTAGACCGGATTACCTTGTTGTGAGGCCGCGATGTAGCCCAGCGTCGTCCGTTCGTCGGGGGTATGCGAATCGAGGTGAATATTCGCTGGTATGCTCTCTGTTGACTTGTAGTCTGCTACATCCGCTTCATTGGGCAGCAAAAGCGTGATCTCCTCAGGTTGCGCGGATGCAGCAAGTAGCATGTCGATGACTTTGGTAGCGATCGGTTGCATGCAAGGCAACGATGCGCACACGGCGACCGTGATCTGATCTCCTGGTACAGTTGCAGACGTTATTGGCGGAAATTCCAGTGGGTTATTCAGCGCCCTTTCCGTAGCCGCCTGGGCATTTGCAGGGTCACTAGTTTCCGGTCCGGAGAACTCGACGATTGATGTTCCGGAGCGAAAGCGTAACGAAAGCGAACGTCCGGTTCCGTAAGGCAATGAATGTAGTGGCATAGAAACGTCTCTCAAGATCTCCAGCACCTCCGGTGAGATGCTTGTACGCAGAGGTTTTGCTGTGGGATTTATTGGTAATGTCGTTATGGATGCCCACCAGAATAGCAGCTTCAAGTTTGCTTGGAGTCGCGATGGGTTGTGCTTTAGCTGGACAGGCAGGCGGCTAGCATAGCAGTCATGTTGCTGTCTGGGCGGGGGGGGGGCGCAAGATACGCAGAATTGAAAATGAATCCACAATAGTGCTTCTCGGTGTCGCACAATGGATTCCGAGGTTTACCTCCGCTGCAACTTTGCGAATAATCCAAACTGTTCGTCGCTACCCAAACGCCAATGTGGAAGGATGCCGATTGTGACCAGGGAACGGTTGTTTGTTTGTTGGCGTATGCGATTAACGCAAGCATTGCAGATTGGGTTGAGGCACTGCGTCGTTTTAGAGCCGGCCTCCCGCTCGCAGGCTTGCCGATCCATGCCCTCACGGCAGTCGGAGCCACACATGCCATTGGTCATGCAGGGCTGGTGCACTGCGCTCGTTAGTGTTGTGGCGTTGCTGTCTGGATGCAATTCTGCGTCAACTCCACCAGTAGACGAGACTGCGTCCGTTGGTGTGGACGAGGTTTTGGGCCAGATGATCACCGCTTATCGAGATGCGACCGTTTATAGCGATCACGCTTACGTCAAGTTGCAGATCAAGGAACAGGAGCAATGGCGGGAGCAGGAAGAAGAGGCCCGCGTTGCTTGGGGAGAAAACCGCCAGCTGTCGATTCATACCAGTGCTCTAAGAGTCGTCTGCAACGGAGAAAAGTGGTACGCGGCCATTGCTCCTCAATGGCAGGATCTGGACGGACAAGTTGTGGTCCGTAGTGCGCCGGAACGCGTCGATTTCGACGCCTTGCATCAAGATTCAATGATCAAGAGTCAGCTGATGGGAGGCCTTGGTCCGCTCGTACAACTTGAACTTCTGCTTTCAGACCAGCCGCTTGCGGAGATGCTGGCGGCAACGACTCGGAAACAGATGTTGTCGCCGTTGCCGATTGAAGGACAGACTTGCCGCCGGATTGAATTGGTTACGGAAGAGGGGGCATTTGTCTTGTGGATTGATCAGGAGCAGTATTTGTTGCGACGCCTGGAACTTCCGGGCGCCCAGTGGGCTACGGCCGCGTCGGACCAGAAAGAAGATAGCGTTCGGTGGAGTGTTGAATTCGAGCAGGCGGCTTTTGCGGCAGATAAAGAGGGGGCACGCTTTACCTTTGACATGCCATCAGACGCGCGCCCCGTGGAAGCATTTGTGGCGCCACCCAAGCCAGTGCCGGTTGATCTTTATGGGAAACAAGTGCAACGTTTTACCTTTCAGACGATCGAGGGAGAAGAATGGTCGGATGAGGAGATTGCCGGGAAGCAGGTCGTCTTGATGTGGTTTAATATTCATCCTGCGAGCGAGTTCAATCTGCGACAGTTGGAGCTGCTGGCCAGTCGGTATCGTGATAACCCAGACTGGAAAATTTACGCGATTTTTGCTGAGCCAGCGCGTTTGCCTTCTGATCAATTGCGGCAGGTTCTCATGGACTGGGGGGTCACTGTTCCTGTACTTCTCGATACACAGTCGGTTGGGCGCGACCAGTTTTCCTTGTCAGTTGCCCCTGCAGTTGTAGTTATGAATCGCGAAGCGGTCGTACAGACGATTATTGTTGAGAAGGAAGAATCACTTGAAAAACGACTATTGGAGGATATGAAACGTTTAGATGCTGGCGAGCTGTTAGCCGACGCAAATCGTGCCGCGGAGAAGCAGCTACGGACTGAGTATCAAGCACTTGTGGCCGTCAACAGTCCGGAGGATGCCACGCTGGTTGCATTGCCACGGGCTGGCGTACGAGAAGCTGCTGAGCCACAACAGCTATCCTTGGTACGACTCTGGGAATCGCGCGATGTCCAGCTTCCTTTGGATCTGCAAGTACTGGGTACAGGCGGGGCGGAGCAGCGGCTCGTGGTGTTGGAGAGTGCCAAGACCGTTGTTGAATTTGATGCCGGTGGAACCGTCGTTGCACGTCACACCCTGGACGTTCCGGAATCCGCTCGTATTGACTTGCTGAGAGGGGTGACCGCTGAAGACGGTCGCCAGTTTGTTGCCGTAACGGGAACTCTTGGTCAGCAAGTCTACTTGCTGGATGGCGGATACCGGCATGTCGCCAGTTATCCACCTCCGGGACAACGTCACGATGGGATCAACGATGTGAGGTTTGCGGACCTTAATCAGGATGGAGCACCAGAACTCTACGTTGGTTTTTGGGGCCCCCTGGGAGTACACGTCATTTCTTTGGACGGTCAACGGTCCTGGAGTAGCCGAATTGCTGCGAACGTACTTTCTTTGGCGCCTCGGCCAGGTAGCGGTGCATATGCGGGTGCTTTACTTGTTTCAAATGACCGCGGTGGCATATACGTCTTCGATGCGAAAGGTGAGTCGAAGAGAACAATCACCGTGCCTGGACAAAATATCCACCACCTATTTAACAGCGATCGTGAAAATGGCGTCACCGGTTACCTGGGAATTGCGTTTGCCCCGAACGAAGCACCCTCTGCAATTGGTCTGGCAGCCAATTTTGAAGAGCAATGGTCGTTAGAGTTATCCCCTGGACCGTTTCGTGGTCAGCTTGTTACTTATGGAAAATTCCTACACGAGACTCGTGGTGACTGGATCTTGGCTGGCTCTGATGGGACGATTCGCGTCATTGGCCAGGACGGTGAATTTTTTGATTATTTCTCGCTGGGGCAGGCCGTGACGGCCCTGGCCACCGGTCAATATCAAGGGCAGTCGTGTCTGTTTGTGGCTACCGACGAGTCTCTGATTGCATACCAGCTTGTCAAAAAATCTGACTGACTGTGGTCGACATGACGAGCGCTGAAAGACATGGCTCTGTTCGGTCGCCGAGCTGTGAAGATCGACAGTGAATCCAGTCAGTCGCCGATGTCCACTGGAACCTTGAATACGGCAGCGCAAGGAGTTTGGGAGCCAGTTGCGCGGCGGGCCGTGATGATCGGGATCTGCGCGCATCCCTGCCGGCTGCGTGGCGTCCGTCGTACGCGGTTAGGCTAAACACGTGGCAAGGTGTCGTCGCGTTCCCAGAGGCAGACACAATGGGACCCATACAATCGGTACACGATGTATAGGTGGACGGTTTGCCAGGAGAAGATGGCGCAAATGAGATGAAACCCATCCGCTGATTAAACTGTGCCGTTTGGCTAGACGATGACGGGTGCAGAAGCCAGCCAGAAATGCGGGTTGGTTACCAGTAATTGCCAGCGGACGACTTGCCGCCCAGGGTTCGGCGAACTGAGTCTTCCATGTCGTTGTTTTCCCGAAACGGGATAGGAGTTGGTCCTATGAAAAATCGAGCCATCGTGCCCGCGTTCGTGGCTGTAAGTCTGATGTACGCAGTCTGCGTCTCGAACGTACCCGCGGTTGAGTTGCTTAGCCGCATGACTTCGAAATTGGGAAAAGCCGAAGCCAAATGTGGCGCGGCCGTACAGAAGTCGGCCAAGCAGAAGTCGGCCAAGCAGAAGTCGGCCAAGCAGAAGTCGGCCAAGCAGAAGGGCAAGTCAGCCCATAGTAATATTCTCAGTGGGCTGGTAAGCCACATCCAGAAGAGTGTCGCGCCGAAATCAGGTGGAAAAGCAAAGTCTTCTCCCAAGCAAAAATCGGCCGCCCAGAAGTCTGCGAAACAGAAGTCTGCGAAACAGAAGTCTGCGAAACAGAAGTCGAAACACGCGCCGCTGAAGGACCTTTTAAGTCACATCACCGGAGCGGTGCAGCCCAAGCAAAAGTCGGCCAAGCAAAAGTCGGCCAAGCAAAAGTCGGCCAAGCAAAAGTCGGCCAAGCAAAAGTCGGCCAAG
>MDTE01023320.1_pt1 | contig 24144 bp, 23 predicted proteins | sample 811231 | NCBI WGS metagenome assembly MDTE01 (sample SAMN05326651, study PRJNA326480) | marine metagenome | isolation source: seawater | place: Indian Ocean: Red Sea | collected 2010 | reverse complement strand
TTGTTGAGGCATTTAAAGATCAGAAAACTAAATTTTTAGTTATTTCTTTTTCTTCAGATTGGCTTTACACAACAAAAGAAAATAAAGATACAGTTATTGCTCTTAACGCTTCAGGAGCTGATGTTTCTTTTGCTGAAATTAAAACCGATAAAGGTCATGACTCTTTTTTAGTAAACGAACCAGAGTTTCTTAAAACCTTAAAAGGATTTATAGACTCAATGTATTTAAAATTTAAAAATGAAAAAAGAATTTAAAGTAATTGCAGATTTGTTACCCAAAAACGTTAGAGTACTAGACGTAGGGTGTGGAGATGGCTCATTAATGAGCCTTCTTATCAAAGAAAAAAATATACAAGCTCGAGGTTTAGAGCTTGTTGAGGAAAATGTAAAAAAATGTATTTACAAAGGTCTTTCTGTTATAGAAGGAAATGCAGAAACAGAGCTTCACCAATTTCCAAATCAATCTTTTGATTTTGTTATATTAAGCCAAACTCTTCAAGCATTTTACAATCCTGAAAAAGTTTTGAAAGATCTTTTAAGAGTTGGAAAATCAGTAATTATATCTATACCTAATTTTGGATACTGGAAAGTAAGAACAAAATTATTATTTTTTGGTAAAATGCCAGTAACAAAAACCTTACCAAATACATGGTATAACACACCTAATCTTCATATGTGTACAATTAAAGATTTATTTGATTTTTGTTTGGAAAAAAATATCAAGATTAATAAAGTTGTTGGAGTGAATGAGGATAAAACTTCAGAAATCAAAAAAAGTAATCTCGAGATGAAAAACCTTTTTTCTAAACTTGGAATATTTTTATTAAGTTAAATGCTGGATATTACTATTATAAGTTGCCTATCAGATAACTATAGCTATTTGATTAGAGATAAAAAAACGAATTTGATTGGAATTGTTGATCCCTCAGATTTTCAAGAAGTAGATAAAGAAATTAGTAAAACTTATAAAAAATTAGATTTTATTTTAAACACACATCATCATAATGATCATGTAGGTGGAAATATTAATCTTAAAAAAAAGTATAATTCGAAAGTAATTTGTTCTTCGTATGAATTAGAAAAAATTCCTGGTGGTGATATTAAAAAAAGTGATGGCGAGCAATTCAATTTGGGAGAAACAGATTTTAAGGTTATTCATGTGCCTGGGCATACCCTCGGTCATATCGCTTTCTATTCTGAAAAAGCTGGTGTTATTTTTACAGGAGATACTTTGTTCTCTCTTGGATGTGGAAGAATTTTTGAAGGTACTTTTGAACAAATGTTTATGTCTTTAGAAAAAATTAAAAAATTGCCAAAAAATACAATGATTTATTGCGGTCATGAATATACCAAAAATAATGGGAGTTTTTGCATTAGTATTGATAAAGATAACAAAAATCTTCAAGATAGAATTCAAGTCGTAAAAAATAAAATGGAAAAAAAACTTCCAACTCTTCCGGTTAAATTAAGTGATGAATTAAAAACTAATATATTTTTAAGGTGTGACGATGAAAGAATTAAAAATAACCTTAAAATGAGCAATAGCTCAAAATTTGAAGTTTTTAAAAAGCTAAGGAATTTAAAAGATAAATTTTAACATCATTCAACTTGACTTGATAAAGTACCAGGTTATATTGCCTTAAATTTTAATAGAGATTATTTTATGTCTTTTGCAATTATTGAAACCGGTGGCAAACAATACAAGGTATCAGCTAGTAATATCCTTAAAGTCGAGAGATTAAATATTACAAAAGGAGAAAAAGTTGAATTTAAAAAAGTATTGCTTGTTAGTGATGACAAAACAACAGAGGTAGGCAACCCTACAGTTAATGGTGCTACAGTAGAAGGTCTTTTGCTTGATAATATTAAGGATAAAAAAATAATAGTATTTAAAAAAAGAAGAAGACAAAATTCAAGAAAAAGATACGGGCATAGACAATTACTTTCAAAAGTACAGATAACTAAAATATTAAAGGGTGGAAAAATAGTATCTGAAATAAAAAAAGATAAAATAAAATTGTCAAATGAATCAAAATCAGTTAAAAAATCTTCTGCAAAAAAAGAAAAAGTTTTAAGCAAGCCTGTTGAAAAAAAAACAACAGTTAAAACTAAAGGGAAAAAGTAGAAATTATGGCAACTAAAAAAGCAGGCGGAACAACCAAAAACGGTCGAGATAGCGCTGGACGTAGACTTGGAGTTAAAAGGTACGGTGAGCAATTAGTCGAGCCAGGAAATATAATAGTTCGTCAAAGAGGAACTAAAATCCATCCAGGTAATAATGTAGGCATGGGTAAGGATCATTCAATTTTTTCATTAATTAATGGGAAAGTAAAATTTAAAAAATCTAAATCGAACAGAACCCTAGTATCTGTAGTTCCCAAATAAATTTAAGTAACAGTACAATTACTTTTCAACATGAAATTTTTAGATCAAGCAAAGATTTATATTAAAGCTGGCAATGGAGGGTCGGGTTCGTCCAGTTTTAGAAGAGAAAAATACGTGGAATTTGGTGGTCCAGATGGTGGGGATGGTGGAAATGGTGGCTCAGTAATTTTAGAGTCTGAAAGAAATCTTAATACATTGATAGACTTTAGATACAAACAGCATTTTAAAGCAGAAAACGGAAAAGCAGGTAGTAAAAAAAATAAAACTGGCGCAGGTGGAAAAGACTTAGTTTTAAAAATTCCTGTAGGCACACAGATATATGAAGAAGATAACAACTCTTTAATTTATGATTTTATAAATAATAAAGAAAAGTTTGTTGTTGCAACCGGTGGACAAGGTGGATTGGGAAATACAAAATTTAAAAGCTCAACAAATAGAGCGCCTAGAAGAAAAACAGATGGAAAAAAAGGAGAGGAGTTTTGGATTTGGTTACAATTAAAAGTTATTGCCGATATTGGAATTATTGGACTGCCAAACGCAGGTAAGTCAAGTTTCTTGTCAAAGTGTACTCGTGCAAAACCAAAAATTGCTAATTATCCTTTCACAACAATAAATCCTAACTTAGGAGTTTTAGGCTTTAATCATAAAGAAATAATTTTAGCCGATATTCCTGGATTAATTGAAGGGTCACACAAAGGTATAGGCTTAGGAGATAAATTTTTAAGACATATCGAAAGATGTAAAACATTAATTCATTTAATTGATGTGTCAGAAAAAAATCTGAGTGAAAACTATTTGAAAGTAAGGAGTGAATTGTCTAAGTATGATAAAGGTATACTGAAAAAAAAGGAGTTAATAATTTTTAATAAAATAGATTTAATAGAAAAAGATACGCTTAGCGAAAAACTCAAAGATTTTAAGAATAAGATTAAAAAGAACTTTGAAACTGTATCATTAATCACAAATACAAATTTAGAAAAGATTAAAAAAGAAATTTACAAAAAATGTATATAAATAAAGCTAAAACTATTGTTCTTAAAATTGGATCATCAAATCTCGTTGATAGTAGAGGAAAATTAAAGGAGAAATGGTTAAATAGTTTTATAAAAGATATAAAAAAATTTAAAAAAAAGGGTAAAAATTTTGTTATTGTATCTTCAGGAGCTATAGCATTAGGTCAAAATTCATTGAATGTTAAGAAAAAAAAACTGAAAATAGAGATGAGCCAAGCGTTAGCATCAATTGGCCAAATATATCTCACAAATATTTATAGGAAAATATTCGAGAAAAATAAAATTAATATTGGACAAATATTAATCTCACCTGATGACACCGAGCAAAGAAGAAGAGCAATTAATATTAAAAGAACTTTTGAAAATTTATTTAAATTAGATGCGATACCTATTGTTAATGAAAATGATACAACTGCAACCTCTGAAATAAAGTATGGGGATAATGATCGTTTAGCTGCAAGGGTAGCTCAGATTATTAGTGCGAATGTTTTAATTAATTTTTCTGATGTTGATGGCTTATATGAGTCTTCAAAATATAAAAAAATAATTAAAAATGTGAATGATATTAATGAAAAAATTTTTTCTTTTGTGGATAATAAAAAAACTGCTTATGGATCTGGGGGCATGTCAACGAAATTGGAGGCTGCAAAAATTTGTATGAGTGCAGGCTGTCATATGGCTATAGCCAATGGAAAACACTTCAACCCACTCGAAAGATTGATTAAAAAAAATCAATGCACGTGGTTTATCCCAAAAGTTTCAAGTTTAGATGCAAGAAAAAAATGGATAGCCAGCTCAATAGGATCAAATGGAAAAATATTTATTGATACCGGAGCTCATAAAGCCCTAGAAAATGGTAAAAGTTTACTACCGGCAGGAATTATAAAAGTAGAAGGTAAATTTTCAAAAGGTGATAACGTGCTGATCTTAGATGATGGTGGGAAAGCACTGGCAAGAGGCCTCACCTCATTTTCATCAATCGAAATTGATAAAATCAAAGGACTAAAAACAGATCAAATAGAAAGTATTTTAGGATACTTTAGTAAGTCTGAAATTATTCACAGAGATGATATGGTGAAGTTATGATCAGTAAATATCTTAAGAAGATAGGCGAAAGATCAAAGGTTGCAGCGCTAAACATTGTTAAAGTTGATATAAAAAAAAGGAACAAAGTTCTTGATGTGTTTAGTAAAGAAATTTCAAGAAATAAAAAAAAAATCATTAACGAGAATATTAAAGATATTAAAACTTGTAAAAGAGAGGAGTTAATTGACAGGTTGCTCCTTGATGAAAAAAAAATTAATAATATTCGAGATACCATTGGTCAAATTATCAAGTTTAAGGATCCACTAGGAAAAATAATTGAAAAATGGAATAGGCCAAACAAACTTACTATAAAAAAGATAACTGTACCAATTGGTGTTATAGGAGTTATTTATGAGAGCAGACCTAATGTTACATGTGATGTTTCATCACTCTGCTTAAAATCTGGTAATGTTGCTATACTTAGAGGCGGCTCTGAGTCATTTAATTCAAATAAAATTTTTGTAGATTTATTTAGAAACTCACTTCAAAAAAACAATATTGATAAAAACTGTATTCAATTTATTGATAACAAAAATAGAAAAATCGTGAATTATCTGCTTTCAAATATGTCAAATTATATAGATGTTATAGTTCCACGGGGTGGAAAAAATTTAGTAAAAAAAGTACAGAAGTTATCAAAAATAAATGTTATTGGACATTTAGAGGGAAATTGTCATGTATATGTGGATAGAGATTCACAATTAAGCATGGCAAAAAAAATTGTTCTAAATTCTAAAATGAGGAGAACATCTATTTGTGGAGCAGCTGAAACACTATTAATAGATAAAAAGTGTATGGACTCACATGCCAAAGAATTAGTAAGAGGTTTGATGTCCTTAGGCTGTGAAGTTATTGCTGACAAAAAAATTAATAGTCTATTTGGAAACAAATTGAAATTTGCAAAAGAAATTGATTGGAAAACAGAATATCTACGACCTAAGATTTCTGTAAAGATAGTTAATGGAGTTGTGGATGCAGTATCTCATATTTTAAAATATGGAACTATGCATACGGATTCGATTGTTACAAACAATAAAAAAACTGCAAATTTTTTTTTAAATCAAGTTAATAGTGCAATTGCAATGCATAATGCATCTACACAATTTGCTGATGGAGGAGAATTCGGTTTTGGTGGTGAAGTTGGTATATCAACTAACAAAATGCCTCCAAGAGGTCCGGTTGGCATTAACCAGCTTACTTCATATAAATACATAGTCGAAGGTAAAGGTAGTGTGAGGTCATAAAAACCGTTTGAAAAAAAAGTTATGGTAAAAAAAATTGGTATTTTAGGAGGTACTTTTGATCCTCCTCATCTAGGACATTTAGAAATTTCAAAATTTGGAGTTAGAAAACTTAAACTCAATTCAATTATATGGGCAGTAACAAAAAAAAATCCCTTGAAAAAAAAACCTATGATGTCTTTAAAAAAAAGAATTTTGCTTTCAAGACAAATAGCTAAATCGTTTAAAAAAATTAAAATAAAAAGTTAAGATGATCGAATTAAATCTTCTGAAACAATTAATTTAATTAAATTTTTAAAGAATAATACGAAAAATGTTAAATACTATTTTTTCATAGGCTCGGATAATCTTCAAAATTTTCATAAATGGAAAAAATGGAGGGAAATCCCAAAGTTGTGCCAAATCGCCGTCTTTCCAAGAAAAGGTTATGTTCAAAATTCCTTAAATTCAAAAGCTTTTAAGGCTTTTGGGAAGAGTAATTTCCTAATTCTTAAATCAAAAATGGTCAACATTTCTTCTTCTCAATTAAGGAAAAATTATTTAAAATACATAAATTAATGGAGATTCCAAAACTTAAAAAAATAATAGAAACAACTTTAAATGAAAATAAAGCAGATAATATTGTTTCGATTAATTTAAAAGGAAAATCTTATATAGCTGATTACATGATAATTGCTTCTGGAACATCATCCAGGCACATTCAGTCTCTCTCAGAAATATTACTCTCGACTTTAGAAAAAAAGGGAATGGGAAGATTTAAAATTGAAGGGGGTACAAGTGATGGATGGAAATTAATTGATACACTAGATATTATCATTCATATTTTTCATCCTGAAAAAAGAAAATTTTATGATCTTGAAAAAATGTGGTCTGAACCTCTTTTAAACGAAAGAATTAATATATGACAAAAGTATTACGTATCCTATTGTATTTTATTATTTTTAGCATGCCCATTAATGTTAAATCTTCTACAGATGTTTACGAGAAAATAGATCTGTTTGGCGAAGTTTTAGAAAAAATTAAAAAAGAATATGTAGATGATGTTGATCAATCTGAGGCCATAGACTCAGCAATAAACGGAGTATTACAATCCTTAGATCCTTACTCGGCTTATATGAGTCCTGAACTTTTTGAGAATATGCAAACTGATACCCAAGGTAAATTTGGTGGACTTGGTATTGAAATAGGAATGGAGTCAGGTGTTGTTAAGGTAATATCACCTATTGATGATACCCCGGCTGCAAAAGCTGGAATAAAAGCCGGTGACTATATTGTCAAGATTGGAAAAACACAAGTTCAAGGAAAATCTCTTATGGAGGCTGTAAAACTTATGAGAGGTCCAGTTGGTACGCCAATAGAATTAACAATAAGAAGAAAAGGTGAAAAGAAAGCACTGATTAAAAAAGTAGTTAGAGAAATAATAGTTGTAAAATCAGTTGAAGCGAAGCTTTTAAAAAATAAAATTGGCTATTTAAGACTAAAATCTTTTAATAGCAATAGCAGTGATCAATTAATAAAAAAAATTGATATTTTCGAAAATAAAGAAAAAGCTGATGGATATATTCTAGATTTAAGAAATAATCCCGGGGGACTCTTGACGCAAGCTATCAATATTACTGATTTTTTTTTAGATGATGGAGAGATAGTTTCAACAAAAGGAAGAAAAGTATTTGAGAATAGACGTTTTTTTGCAAAAAAAGGTGATAAATTAAATGGTAAACCTCTTATTGTGATGATCAATAATGGTTCAGCATCAGCGTCGGAGATAGTTGCGGGTGCCCTTAAAGATCATAAAAGAGCTATTATTTTAGGTGAGAAAACTTATGGTAAAGGTTCAGTTCAATCAATAATTCCGCTCAGTGACGGTGGCGGTATGAGACTAACAGTATCTAAATATTATTTGCCATCGGGTAAATCTATTTCAGAAATTGGAGTAGAACCAGATATTTTTGTTGAAGAAAATGGAAGTGATTTCCAAATAAATACCAAGTCTGATAATCAGTTGAATTATGCTTTGAGTCTATTAGCCACCTAAAGGAGAATGTTATGCTGCCAATGAGAATTGGTGTAGGAGCAATAGTAATAAATAAAGATAACAAAATCTTTGTAGGAAAAAGAAAAGATTTTCCTATTAATAATAAATGGCAAATGCCTCAGGGAGGGGTTAACGATGGTGAAAATCTTGTGGTAGCATTAAAAAGAGAACTTGAGGAAGAAACAAGTATTAAGAGTATTAAAATCCTAAAAGAGATAGATGAGTGGACAGAATACGAGCTACCAAATTATCTTTTAGGTAAAATTTGGAAGGGTAAATTTAGAGGGCAAAAACAAAAATGGTTCATATTAAAATTTACAGGTAAAGATGATGAAATTAATCTCAAAACATCTCATCCAGAGTTTATAGAGTGGAAATGGGTAAGCCCCGATACTTTGCCAAATATAATTGTAGACTTTAAGAAAAATCTTTATAAAAAATTGCTTTTAAAAATACAACCTTTTATAAGCTAATTCTTGTCAAACAATCTAATTTGTGAGAAACGATATATCTTTTTTTGTCATCTAAATTTTCCTTATTAAGCTGATCTTTACATTGATCAATCATTTTGGAAACATGTTCCTTGGTAAGTTTGCTCAATTCTGAAATTGTTGAAGATAGTATAGACAAGTTATTTTCAAAAAATTCAACAGTTCCCTCCTCTACAAAATATTTTCTTTCTTTATCTGCTGAAACTTCAATTATACCTGGCCTTAAAAAAGTGATCACCGGTATATGGTCTTTCAAAATAGTCATATCTCCCTCATATCCAGGTATTGTTACTGAATTTACCTTTTCTGCTAATAGTTTGAATTCTGGTGAGATGATTTCAATATTAAAATTTTCAGCCATTTAAGCTGCTGCTTCCTTAGCCATTTTTTCTGCTTTAGCAACTGCTTCTTCAATTGTTCCTACCATATAAAAAGCTGCTTCTGGTAAGTGATCATAATCACCTTTGCAAATGGCATCAAATGCTTTTATTGTTGAGTCTAGGTTGACAAGTTTTCCAGGTGTACCAGTAAAAACCTCGGCAACAAAAAATGGTTGAGATAAAAATCTCTGTATTTTTCTTGCTCTTGCAACAGTAAGTTTGTCCTCTTCAGAAAGTTCATCCATTCCTAAAATCGCAATTATATCTTGTAATGATTTGTATGTTTGTAATATTTTTTGAACTTGTCTTGCGACTCTATAATGCTCTTCGCCAACAATTCTCGGGTCTAAAATTCTCGAAGTAGAATCAAGCGGATCAACTGCTGGGTAAATTCCTAACTCTGCGATTTGTCTTGAAAGTACTGTTGTAGCATCAAGGTGGGAAAATGAAGTTGCTGGTGCTGGATCTGTCAAATCGTCTGCTGGAACATAGATTGCTTGAACAGATGTAATCGAGCCTTTTCCAGTTGTGGTAATTCTTTCTTGGAGATTTCCCATATCGGTTGCCAAAGTGGGTTGATAACCAACTGCAGAAGGTATCCTTCCTAACAAGGCAGAAACTTCTGAACCAGCCTGCGTAAACCTAAAAATATTATCTACAAAAAAAAGCACATCTTGTCCCTCTTTATCTCTGAAATATTCAGCAACTGTTAATCCTGTTAATCCTACCCTAGCTCTAGCACCTGGGGGCTCGTTCATTTGTCCATAAACTAAAGCAGCTTTTGAACCTTTGCCGTCAGGTTTGATAACTCCTGACTCAATCATTTCATGATATAAATCATTTCCTTCTCTGGTCCTTTCACCGACACCGGCAAAAACTGAAAAGCCTCCATGAGCTTTTGCAATATTATTAATTAGCTCCATGATAATAACCGTTTTTCCAACTCCTGCTCCCCCGAACAAACCTATTTTTCCACCTTTTGAGTAAGGCGCTAAAAGATCAATAACTTTTATTCCTGTTTCTAAAATTTCTGTCTCTGTAGACTGTTCTGTAAATTTGGGTGCTTCTCTATGTATTGGCCACCTCTCTTTTGTTTTAACTTCTCCTTTTTGATCAATTGGCTGGCCAATTACATTAATAATTCTTCCTAGGGTTTCTGGGCCAACTGGAACACTTATAGGTGATCCTGTATTTTGAACGACATCACCCCTCTTTAAACCTTCGGTGCTATCCATCGCAATGGTTCTAACACTATTTTCTCCTAAGTGTTGAGCAACTTCTAATATTAATTTGTTTCCACTATTATCTACTTCTAATGCTGTTAAAATTTCAGGCAAATCTCCTTCGAATTGTACATCAACCACCGCTCCTATCACTTGAGTAATTTTTCCAGTCTTGTTCATTTATAAACTTTCTGCTCCTGATATAATTTCAATAAGCTCTTTAGTTATAGCAGCTTGTCTGCTTCTGTTATAATTTATAGTTAATTTTTCTACTAGATCTCCAGCATTTCTTGTAGCATTATCCATTGCTGTCATTCGTGAACCTTGTTCACTTGCTGCATTTTCCAAAAACCCTTTATAAATTTGAGTAGATATATTTTTTGGAAGCAAATCTTCTAGAATCTCATCCTCGTCGGGCTCAAATTCATATGATGAATATTCATTTTTTTTATCATCTTTATCTTGCTTCGCGGGTATTACTTGTTGTGTTTGTGGTTCTTGTGTCATAACGTTTTTAAATTTATTGAAGAAAATTACACATTTATCAAATTTTTCATTTTTAAATAAATCTACTATTTCTTTTCCAATTACCTCGGCATCCTCAAATGACAACTTCTTCTTGTCTTTAAAGTTGATTTTTTTAATAACATATTTTCCGTAGTCTCTTTTTAATTGGTCCAAACCCTTTGTACCTACAGTTATGATTTTTAAATTTTTAGATTCTTTTAAAATCCTATTGAAATAATTCTTTGCCTTTTTTACTATATTTGTATTGAAGCCTCCACAAAGACCTCTATCCGCTGTCATTACAACGCATAAATGGGTTTTGTCTTCTCCAGTGCCAATAAGAAGCTTAGGTGCATTTTGGGGGTCGTTTATAGATTTACTTAAATTTTGAATAATTATCTCCATTTTATCACTGTAAGGCCTACCTTTTTCTGCCATCTCTTGTGCTTTTCTTAGTTTAGCTGCAGCTACCATTTTCATTGCTTTTGTTATTTTCTGCGTGGATTTTACACTGGAAATTCTTTTTCTTAAATCATCAAGGCTTGGCATTATTTGTTCTCAAAATTTGTTTTTTTGTAATTTGTTATAATTTCAGATAAAATTTTATCTGTTTCCTCATCAATTTTTCCACTTTTTTCGATAGACTCTATTACTTCTGGTTTCTCAGATTTAACTAATTCTAATAAACCTTTTTCAAATGAGCGAATTTGATTTATCTCAATACTGTCCAAATAACCTTTTACTCCAGCATATATTGTGACTACTTGCTCCGCTACAGTCATTGGACTGTACTGATCTTGCTTTAGTAATTCAGTAAGTTTTGATCCTCTATTCAAAAGCTTTTGGGTGGATGCATCTAAATCTGAACCAAATTGTGCAAAGGCTGCCATTTCACGATATTGGGCTAATTCAAGTTTGATCGATCCTGCTACTTTTTTCATAGCCTTAGTTTGAGCTGCTGATCCAACTCTCGAAACTGAGAGGCCAACATTAACTGCTGGCCTAATTCCTTGATTGAAAAGTTCAGTGCCTAAGAATATTTGGCCATCTGTAATTGATATAACATTTGTTGGTATATAGGCTGAGACGTCTCCGGCCTGTGTTTCAATGATCGGTAAAGCTGTAAGAGATCCACCTCCATTTTCATCATTCAGTTTTGCGGCCCTTTCAAGCAATCGGCTATGCAAGTAAAATACATCTCCAGGATAAGCTTCACGTCCTGGCGGCCTTCTCAATAACAGTGACATTTGTCTATAGGCAACTGCTTGTTTAGAAAGATCATCGTAAATAATTAATGCATGCATTCCATTATCTCTAAAAAATTCTCCAAAAGTACAGCCTGTATATGGAGCTAAAAATTGTAATGGTGCGGGATCAGATGCTGTAGCTGATACGATAATTGTATAATCCATAGCTCCTGCATCTTGTAAGGTTTTAACTATTTGTGCGACTGTAGATCTTTTTTGTCCAATTGCCACATATATACAATAGAGTTTCTTTTTTTCATCGCCAGACTCATTTATTTTTTTTTGATTGATTATAGTATCGATTGCAACTGCGGTTTTTCCTGTTTGTCTATCACCAATTATTAATTCACGCTGTCCTCTACCAACGGGAATTAAACTATCTATTGCTTTTAAGCCTGTTTGCATTGGCTCACTAACAGATTTTCTTGGTATTATTCCAGGTGCCTTAACTTCAACTCTTTTTCTTTTGGTGCCCTTTTTTAGAGCTTCTTTTCCATCAATTGGATTGCCTAACGCGTCAACTACTCTTCCAAGTAATTCTTTTCCCACAGGAACATCGACGATCGCACCAGTTCTTTTAACTGTATCACCCTCTTTGATTGATTTATCATCTCCAAAAATTACAACGCCAACGTTATCACTTTCTAGATTAAGAGCCATACCCTTTGACCCATCATTAAACTCTACCATTTCTCCAGCTTGAACGTTATCCAAACCATAAACTCTTGCAATTCCATCTCCCACTGAAAGTACTTTTCCAATTTCAGAAACCTCCGTTTTGTCTCCAAGGTTTTTAATTTGTTCTTTTAAAATTTTAGTTATTTCAGAAGGATTTATATCCATATTAAGCCTCGTTCATTAATTTTTTATATTTTTGTAATTTATTTTTAATAGACGTATCTATCATCAAGCTTCCAATTTGTATAATAAGACCTCCAATGAGAGTCTCATCAACTTTTGATTTTAATTTAATTGGACGTTTAATATTATTGGAAATTTCTTTTTCGATATCATTAGTTACTTTTTCGTCAATTTCTTTTGCTGTAATCAAGCTTCCTGATATTTCACCTTTATTGTGAGAAATTATTTTCAAAAACTCATCTATTATTGTGTTCAAGAAAAACATTCTTTTTTTTAGTATTAATAGAGAAAAAAAGTTTTTCACCATTTTATTTAAGTTCATTGATGTAAGTATTTTATCAAAAACTATTTTTTGATTTTCTAAAGAATAGGTTGGATTTATAACAAATTTTTTCAATTCTTCATTTGTGTCAAAAACTTTTTTAAAACTTGTAATATTTGAAGCAAATTCATCTGTTAAATTATTTTCTTTAGATAACTCATAAAGTGCTAAGGCATATCTCTGTGATATTTCTGATGAAAAAGTTTTGTTTTTGCTCAATTTAATTTCCTGTTAGAATTGATTATGAATTTAAGGATTTCGTATCATAGGAGAATGCTCTGATCAAGTGCGATTGAAACGCAGATTAACTAAAGTTTAATGGATCAACATCAACTGTAAGTTTTATTTTTTTAGAAATATTTATTTTTTTTAGTATTTTGCTTAAAACTTTTTGCGCAAATAGCTTTCTGCCAAATCTTAATAATAATCTCGTTCTATATTTATTCTTAATTTTAAATATTGGTGAACTTACTGGCCCCATAACATGAATATTTTTGATCTGGGATAAAACCTTCTTAATTTTTTGGGCCTCTAAAAAACTTTCTTTCTCGTGTTTGGAAGAAATAATTATTGCAATTAGTCTGCTGAAGGGTGGAAGATTTTTTTGCTTTCTCAAATATGTTTCTTCCTCAAGAAATTTTTCTTGATCACTGTCAATTATACTTTTTAACGTACGCCCTGATGGATCAAATGTTTGATAAATAATAATGGAGTCTTTATTAAATCTTCCAGCTCTACCACTCAACTGATTATACAGTTGAATATTTTTTTCTGTAGATCTCAAATCAAAACCCATGCCAGTGAAATCTGCATCAACTACAACGATACAGTTTAGATTTGGAAAATTAAATCCCTTAGAAATTAATTGTGTTCCTACTAAAATATCAATTTTATTTTTCTCTATATCATTAAGTAATTCCTGTGTTTCTTTTCGTTTAGAAAGAAAATCGCTAGATAATATTTTTATTTTTTTTGTAGGAAAGATTTGATTTAATTCTGAAAATATTTTTTCGACTCCAGGGCCATACATTTGGAAATTACAATTAGTTTTGGTGCTTTCACATTTTCTTTTAACTTCAGTTTGGTAGCCACAGTGGTGACATATAGCCTTGTTCAGGTACTTATGAAATGTTAAAAAAATTGAACAATTTTTACACTCGAATTTTGAACCACACTCTTTGCAAATCATAAAAGGTGCGTAACCTCTTCGGTTTAAAAAGAATAAAGCTTGCTGATTTTTATCTAAATATTTTTTTACAAAGCTAATAGTTTTAGGGTCGATCCAAACATTTTTATTTTTTTTGTTTTGATTGAGATTTATAATTTCCGCATGAGGTAGAGAAAAATTTTTATATCTTTTTTCTAATTTAGTAATATTATATTTACCATTTCTAACATTGTTATAAGTTTCTAAAGATGGAATCGAGGTACAGAGTAAGATTGGAATATTTTCTATTGATGCTCTGGATATTGCCATGTCCCTTGCATTATATCTTATGCCTTCATCCTGTTTGTATGAAGCGTCGTGCTCTTCATCAACGACTATTAACCCAAGGTTTTTAAAAGGTAAAAAGAGTGAGGATCTTGCACCTAAAACTAGTTTTAGTTTACCATTAATAATATTTTGCCAAATTATTCTTCTATTTTTTTTAGATACTTTTGAATGCCAAATTGCAGGTTTAAATCCAAAATATTCTTCAAATCTTTTATTGAATTGATTCGTCAAAAAAATTTCTGGCAACAAAACCAGTACCTGTTTATTTTTATTCATACTCTCTTTAATCTTTTCAAAATAAACTATTGTTTTTCCTGATCCAGTAATACCCTGTAAAAGAGTAACATTAAATTTATTTCCAAAACTATTAATTTCTTTAAGACATTTTTTTTGTTCTACATTTAAATTAAAATTATTTTTAACTTTAATATTAATTTGAGGATATTTTTGTACGCTCTTTTCAATAAAAGACTTGTCTCCTAAAAACATTTTCAAAACCATTCCTTTGGGTGCTAAGTTGTAAAGAGAAAACCAATTTATAAAATCAACTAAATTTTCTTTAAATGAAACTTCGTTTTTTTTTAAAATAGTTCTTATTTTAAATTTTCTATTTGTTTCCTCTGTTTTGTCCCAAATAACACCAGTTTCAATTTCCTTTCCAAATGGTACAGAGACAATAGAGCCTGGTTTTAGTTTATCAAATTTACCCGACAGATAAGTATGAGGATGATCAAAGATTCTCGGTATAAGAACAGGAATTTTCATCAATAATTACTTTTAAATTATTTAAAAATGGATAGGCCTTTTATCAACTGCTAAAGCGGCCTCTTTTATAGCTTCAGTATGAGTAGGGTGTGCATGACACGTTCTAGCCACATCCTCGGCACTCGCTCCAAACTCCATAGCCAATGCCATCTCAGCAATCATGTCACCGCAGTGTGGTCCAATAATATGTACGCCCAAAATTTTGTCGGTGCTTGAATCTGCAAGAATTTTAACAAACCCTTCTGCCTCATTATTAACTTTAGCTCTTGAATTAGCTAAAAATGGAAATTTTCCAACTTTATAAGATATTTTTTTCTCTTTTAATTGTTCTTCAGTGTTACCAACTGATGCTACTTCGGGTGAAGTGTAAATTACACCTGGAATAACGTTGTAATTGACGTGTCCTGCCTGTCCAGCTATTGTTTCTGCTACCGCAATACCTTCTTCTTCGGCCTTGTGAGCTAGCATTGGGCCCTTGATTACATCACCTATTGCATAAATATTTTTTATAGAAGTTTGAAGTTTTTCATTAACTTTTATTGATCCTTTTTCATCCTTATTGACACCAATTTTAGATAAATTTAGTCCTTCAGTATACGGCTTCCTACCAACTGACACTAAAACTTTTTCACATTCAATTTTTTCTTTGGTACCCTTTTTATTGTGAATATAATCTACCTGAAGACCTTGTTTCGACTTTTTTACTGAAATAACTTTACAATCTAATTTAAATTTAATTCCTTGTTTGGTTAAAATTTTTTGAAATTCTTTTGATATTTCTTTGTCCATACCTGGTGTTATATGGTCTAAAAATTCAATAACTGTAACTTCTGCGCCCAACCTGGACCAGACCGAGCCCATCTCTAATCCAATATAACCTCCCCCAATAATAACCAATTTGCTTGGCACCTTTTTCAGAGAAATAGCACCTGTTGAAGAGATAATATCTGTTTCATCAATTTTTACACCTGGCAAAGAAGTTGACGATGAGCCAGTAGCAATAACAATATTTTTTGCGTTATATGAAGTTTTTTTTCCATTTTCATATACAACAACATTATTTTTAGAGAATATAACAGCTTTACCCTTGATATACGTAACTTTGTTTTTTTTAAATAAAAATTCAACTCCTTTTGTCAAAACCTGAACGGATTTATTTTTATTCATCATAATTTTTTCTAGATTAAGTTTTACATTTCCAGTTTCTATTCCCAAATTCGCAAAATTTGTTTTTGCTTTGTGGTAAAGTTCAGATAAATTAAGTAGACTTTTTGAAGGAATACATCCTACATTTAGACAAGTGCCACCTAGGGTCCCTCTTGACTCTACGCAGGCTGTTTTCAGACCAAGTTGTGCGCCTCTTATTGCGCACACATAGCCTCCTGGGCCCCCACCAATAACTAAGAGATCAAAGTTTTCTTCCATTTTATAAGTCTAAAAAAAGTCTTTTTGGATCTTCAAGAAAATCTTTTACATTTTTTAAAAACGAAACTGCTTCTTTTCCATCAATAATCCTATGATCATAAGACAAAGCTAAATACATCATTGGTCTAACTATAATATTGCCATCCTTAACTACAGCCCGTTCAATTATATTATGCATCCCGAGTACTCCGGATTGAGGTGGATTTAAAATAGGGGTAGATAACATTGAGCCATAAATTCCTCCGTTAGTGATTGTAAAAGTACCTCCTTGCAAATCTTCAATAGTAATTTTTCCATTACGAGCTTTGTCACCTAACAAAGCTATATTTTTTTCAATATCTGCGAAGGACATCTGATCAGAATTCCTTAGAACTGGAACAACTAAACCTCTATCGGTTCCAACTGCAAAACTAATGTTGTAATAATTTTTATAAACGATTTCATCATTTTGTATTTCTGCATTGACCGCAGGGTAATTTTTTAATGCACTAATACAGGACTTAACGAAAAAAGACATAAACCCAAGTTTAACTCCGTATTTTTTTTGAAACTCAGATTGATGGTTCTTTCTCATTTGCATTATCTCGGACATATCTACTTCATTAAAAGTTGTTAGCATTGCTGCATTATTTTGGGCTTCTTTTAATCTCTTGGCTATTGTCATTCTCAATCTCGTCATTCTGACTCTTTCTTCCTCGCCGTATGCATCTCTTCTTTTATTAGGCAAGGGTTTTGAGCCCATAAGATTTATTAAATCTTCTTTTAAAATTGTACCGCGCTTTCCAGATCCTGTTACATCGTTCAGATCAATTCTTTGTTCCTCTGCGATTTTTCTTGCAGAAGGTGAAGCTTGTTTTTTAATTTGATTTTTTTCTACATTAGGTTGGGAAAATTCCTCTTTTAAAATCAAAGGTTCTTCCTCTTCTTGCTTATCTAGTATCAGCGGTTTAACTCCATTACTTGTTGTTTTTTTATTTTTTTTCTCTTGAGGTTTCTCAAATAAAGTTACTTGCTGATCTACATTTATTATAGGATCTTCTTTTTTTAATGGGGGCGTATATTTTTTATTTTTTTCTATTGGTTTTTCAGTCTGCGATGTTGTTTCAGAATTAACACTTCCTAATAATGTACCTACCTCAACAGTTTGTCCTTCTTTAACATTTATTTTTTCTAAGACGCCACTTAAAGGTGACGGCACTTCTACATTTACTTTATCTGTTTCTAGTTCTACTAAAGGTTCGTCTGAGTCTACACTTTCACCCTCGGTCTTAAGCCATTTGGATACCGTTGCTTCTGTAACCGACTCGCCTAATGTTGGAACTACAATTTTTTCTGACATTTATTTTTTTCTATCAAATACCTTTTCTAATATTTCTTTTTGTTCTGCAAGATGTTTGTTCAGATTTCCTGTTGCTGGTGATGCCGCAGCGTTTCTTCCTATATAGTTAACTTTTTCGCCTTTTACTCGAATGATTTCTAGCGTTCTGTCAATGTAATACCTGGCAGTATTCCATCCTCCCATATTCATTGGTTCTTCCTGGCACCAAAAAAACTTAGCATCTTTATATTTTTTTAATTCTTTTCCAAGATGTTTGACTGGGAATGGATATAATTGTTCTATTCTTATTAAAACAGTCTTGTCATCTTTCACTTTCTCTCTAGCGTCAATCAAATCGTAATATATTTTTCCTGAACACATCACGACTTTTTTAATTTTTTTATCTTTTTTTAATTCAATCAATTTACTGCCATTTAAATATGCGCTGTCCTTAAGAATTCTATGAAAACTATTTTGCTTAGTAAAATCCTCTATATATGAAATACATCTTTTGTTTCTAAGCAATGACTTAGGTGTCATAACAACTAATGGCTTTCTAAAATTCCTGTGCATTTGTCTCCTTAAAGCATGAAAGTAATTAGCTGGTGTTGTGCAATTTACAACTTGTAAATTATCTTGTGCACATAACTGTAAAAATCTTTCAAGTCTAGCTGATGAATGCTCAGGTCCTTGGCCTTCGTAACCATGTGGAAGTAACATTACTAAACCGCTTGCTCTTGACCACTTTGACTCACCAGATGAAATAAATTGGTCTATAACAACTTGAGCTCCATTTGAAAAATCTCCAAATTGAGCTTCCCATAAAACAAGTGTCTCAGGTTCTGATAAAGAGTAACCAAATTCAAATCCTAGAACTCCAAGTTCAGATAAAAGACTGTCTATAATCTCAAATTTTTTTTGATTTTTTGATATGTGATTTAGAGGAATATATCTGTCGTGATTATCTTGATTTCTTAATACTGAATGTCTTTGACTAAAAGTTCCTCTTCCAGAATCTTGACCGGAAAGCCTAACAGAAAAACCTTCATTTAAAAGAGTTCCGAATGCAAGAGTTTCTGAGGTAGCCCAATCAATTGGTTGGTTGCTTTCAAACATTTTTCTCTTATTTTCAAAAAGTTTAAGCAAAGTTTTATGAACATTAAAGTTTTTAGGAATTTCAGTAATTTTTTTTCCAATTAATATCAAATCTTTTTTATCTACTCCGGTAACACCTCTTCTATCTTGACCTATTTCAGGTTTAAACCTAGACCAAACACCATCAAACCATTTCATTTTAACTTTATAGTTTTTTGCTTCTGAAAATTCTGTGTTTAGAAAATCTTTAAATTCTTTTTTTCTTTTTTCAATATCATCAAGAGAAATTAAGCCTTCATTGATCAATTTTTTTCCATATGTTTGTAATGTTGTCGGGTGTTGTCTTATCTTTTTGTACATCAATGGTTGAGTGAAAGAGGGTTCGTCGCCTTCGTTATGACCAAATCTCCGATAACAAACCATGTCTATTACCACATCTCTATTAAATTTTTGTCTAAACTCAGTAGCAATCTTTGCACAATGAACGACTGCTTCTGGATCATCTCCGTTTACATGAAAAATTGGTGCTTGAACCATCTTAGCTAAGTCAGAGGGATAAGGGGAGGATCTAGCAAATCTTGGTGCGGTTGTGAAACCAATTTGGTTATTTACAATTATATGAATAGTTCCTCCAGTATTATGTCCTGGTAATCCAGACATTGCAAAGCACTCAGCTACTACTCCTTGTCCTGCAAATGCTGCATCTCCATGAATTAAAACTGGAACAACTTTTTTTCTTTCTTTGTCTTTGTGAAAAAATTGTTTTGCTCTAACTTGCCCTAATACTACAGGATTTACAGCTTCCAAATGTGATGGATTATCTGTCAAACTTATATGAACTAGATTTTTATCAAACTCTCTATTTGCGGAAGCTCCTAAATGATATTTTACATCACCTTCAAAATCTTTCTTTGAGGTTATACTCTGGCCAAAAAATTCTTTAAAAATTGCTTTGAATGGTTTTTGCATCATATTAGCAAGAACATTTAATCTCCCTCTGTGTGGCATACCAATTTTTACCTCTTTGACTCCTAAGTGACCACCTCGCTTAATAATCTGTTCTAAAGCAGGTATAAGAGATTCTGCTCCATCTAATCCAAATCTTTTAGTACCAACAAATTTAACATGTAGAAATTTTTCAAACCCTTCTGCCTCTACCAGTTTATTTAGTATTGCTTTCTTGCCATTCTCAGTAAATTTTATTTCTTTTTCTTTGCCCTCAATTCTATCTCTAATCCATTGTCTCTCTTCGGGGTCGGACATATGCATAAACTCAAAGCCGATATTCTGACAATATGTTTTTTTTGTAATTGTTAATATTTCTTTTAATGTGGCTGTCTGAATTCCAAGAACTCCATCTAAAAATATTTTTTTATTTTCATCTTTTTCAGAGAAACCATAAGTTTCTGGTTTTAATTCTGAATGTTCTTCAGGCTTTTGAAGTTTAAGAGGATCTAAATTAGAAATCAGATGCCCTCTAATCCTATAAGCCCTCACTAGCATGTTTGCTCTAACTGAGTCCTTTGCTGCATCTAGAATATTTTTGCTATTAACTGAAATATCTTGATCATTATTTTTTTTGTAAAAATCACTTTGAGGATCTTTCGAAAGGGGTTTAATTTTTTTTTTAGGAGACCAACTAGGGCCATTGGCATTTTTAATTATTTTTTCTCTTTTTTCATTAAGTCCCTCGAAAAATTTTTTCCATTCTATAGGTAAATTGCTGGGGTTATTAAGGTATTCCGCATACAATGTTTCTACAAATTCAGAACTATTGTTTCCTAAAAATGATGTTTTTTCAAAAATATTGTTATCTTTATTAACTGACATTATTTATGACTATATTAACATAAAAATTTAATTTTTAAATTTTTAGTTTTGTGAAAAGAGTTTTTCCAATATCAGCTGGGGACTTTGATATGGTAATTCCAGCAGATTTCATCACTTCTATTTTATCTTCTGCGCCACCTTTGCCACCAGATATTATTGCGCCAGCGTGTCCCATCCTTCTTCCAGCTGGAGCAGTTAGTCCAGCGACAAAACCTACTGTTGGCTTCTTAATTTTAGATCTTTTTAAAAATTCTGCAGCCTCCTCTTCGGCTGAACCTCCAATTTCACCTATCATTACAATTGAATGAGTATCTTCGTCTTTTAAAAATAAATCTAAACAATCAATAAAATTTGTTCCATTGATTGGATCGCCTCCGATGCCAATACAAGTAGATTGTCCTAGACCATTTAACGAAGTTTGAGCTACTGCTTCGTAGGTAAGTGTTCCAGATCTAGATACAATTCCTACAGTACCTTTTTTATGAATGTTACCTGGCATAATACCAATTTTGCATTCATCAGGTGTTATTATTCCAGGACAATTTGGACCGATTAATCTACTTTTACTTTTTTTTAAAGATTGTTTGACTTTTACCATGTCCATAACTGGAATACCCTCGGTTATACAAACTATTAAATCTAAATTTGCATTTATTGCTTCTATAATTGCTGAGGCAGCAAATTTCGGTGGAACGTATATCATTGTAGCGTTGGCACCAGTTTTATCTTTTGCTTCAACAACTGTATTAAAAACAGGAAGACCTAGATGTTTTTGTCCACCCTTTTTTGGTGTAACTCCGCCCACAAGTTTAGTTCCATATTTTAATGCTTGTTCAGAGTGGAAAGTTCCATGAGTTCCAGTAAATCCTTGACATATAACTTTCGTATTTTTATTCACAAGTACTGACATTTATTTTATAGCATCCACTATTTTTTTTGCTGCATCATTTAAATCACTTGCAGATAAGATTTTTAAACCTGATTTATTTAAAATTTCTTTACCCTGTTCAAAATTTGTTCCAGCAAGCCTTACTACTAAAGGTAATTTTATGTTAGTTTCTTTTGCAGCATCAACGAGACCTTGTGCGAGTACATCACAACGCATAATCCCTCCAAATATATTTATTAAAATACCTTTTACTTTTTTGTCTGATAATATTAATTTAAAAGCTTCTATTACTTGTTCTTTTGATGCTCCACCACCAACATCCAAGAAATTTGCTGGCTCTTGTCCATATAATTTAATTATATCCATGGTTGCCATAGCCAACCCTGCGCCATTGACCATACAACCAATCGTACCATTTAATTTTATATAAGCTAAACCATGTTTGCTTGCTTCAATTTCTGCGGGCTCTTCTTCGTTAAGATCTCTTAATTTAAGAATTTCTGGTCTTCTAAATAATGCATTGTCGTCAAAATTCATCTTTGCATCTAAACATATAAGTTTTTTTTGTTTAGTTATTACTAAAGGGTTAATCTCAATTAAAGAGGCGTCCTTTTTAATTAAAATTTTATAAAGAGCATTTATTAAATTAATTCCATCTTTCTTTTGATTTTTGTCAAATTTAAAAATTTTAATAATATCTTCGATTTCTTCATTTTCTAAATTTTCTTTAAGGTCAATTTTTGTTGTTATAATTTTATTTGGTGTTTTTTTTGCAACTGACTCGATATCCACACCTCCTTCGGTGCTACTAATAAAGGTTATTTTTGAACTTTCTCTGTCAATAAGACATGATAAATAAAATTCTTTATCGATATCGTATGCTTCTTGAATATATACTCTTTTTACTTTTTTTCCTTCTGGTCCTGTTTGATGTGTTACAAGAGTTTTTCCAAAAAAATCTTTGATTTTGTTTTCACAATCTGATTTGTTTACTAACTTTACACCACCAGCTTTACCTCTGCCTCCTGCATGAATTTGAGCTTTTAAAACTACTTGTTTAGATTTAAGAATTTTAATTTTTTCGTTTAATTCTTCTGGTTTTAAAATAACTACGCCGTTTGATACTGGGGCTCCAAAATCTCTAAGTATTTCTTTTGCTTGATGTTCGTGAATGTTCATATATTAATTAATATATAGCTTTTTAGTATAAATGTTATGTTAAAAATTAAAAATAAAGTTCAATTTTCAAAAAAAGCAAACAAAATGCAAATCCTTGCCGATGTTAAATCGGCAATAAAAATGTTTGAAGAAAAAAGATCTACAAATCTAAGATTTTTATTAAAAGAAAGATTTGGATGGATGAATAATTTTATTGGTATAAACGATCATGGGGTTGAATTAGGTTCGGGTGCAGGATTTGCAAAACACTTTATAAATTGCAAAAATTTCAAAATATCAGATCTGAGTAACTACGATCATTTAGATTACAAGAATATAGATGCACAAGAAACTGGTTTTCAAAGTGAAAGTTTCAATTTTGTAATAGCTTCAAATATGATTCATCACATACCTTATCCTATGAAATTTTTTAAAGAGATGAATAGAATTTTAAAAAAAAATGGCAAACTAATAATTTTTGAACCTTATTGTTCTATATTGTTACAACTGGCAACAACAATAATGAAACATGAAGGTTTTGATTTTACAGTAAATGTGTGGGATGAAAAAAAACCTAAAAGTGATGAGGAAGATTTGTGGGCAGGAAATATAGCTGTTTCAAATTTAATATTTGACGACAAAAAAAATTTTAGTAAACACTTAGGTAGTTACTTTAAAATTAAACATGAAAAATTAGTTGAATGTTTGATTTTTTTCAATTCTGGGGGTGTTACTTCAAAAACATTCTGTTTACCAATGAATAATTTTTTTCTAAAATTAATAAATGTCATTGATAAAATTTTAATTAAGCTTTTACCAAATATATTTGCATCAGGAAGACAGATAGTTTTGGAAAAGATATAGAGTATAACTAGATTTGCATGAATCAAGTAATCAAAAAAAAATTTATTAAAAAAAAAATATTTGATTGTTTTGTATACCTAATATTCCTATTTTTTTTAATTCTGGGCCTTAATATCTATAAAGATTATGGAATAAGTGTTGATGAACCATTTCAAAGAGCATCGGGATACTATTGGTATATATGGATTTTAGAAAATTTTTTCAATGGATCAGAAAATATTAATTCGCTAAAGAATAATTTTGAAAAAATGGAGTGGGCAAAAGCTTTAAAAGAGGGTGCTTTTATTCAATATGGATCAATCTTTGATACCTTTTTAGTTTATATTGAAAATTATTTTGATCTTGATGAAGCAAAAAATATTTATCAAACAAAGCATTTAGCAAATTTTTTTATATTTTATTTATCAAGTATTTTTTTTTTCTTTTTAATTAGAAATAGATTTCAAAATAACATCATACCATTGATTGGATATTTTTTTTACATAAGCTCACCAAGAATATTTGGAAATTCATTT
>MDTE01172985.1_pt1 | contig 24149 bp, 16 predicted proteins | sample 811231 | NCBI WGS metagenome assembly MDTE01 (sample SAMN05326651, study PRJNA326480) | marine metagenome | isolation source: seawater | place: Indian Ocean: Red Sea | collected 2010 | reverse complement strand
CGATCGAACCGTCGATTCTCGTCTCGAAAGCGGTCGATTTCGATTCGATTCGATTCAAAACGTCTTCGCGCTGTCGAACGAACGAACGAACGAACGAACGAACGAACGCGCGTGGACGACCGCGGACGACCGCGGAGGGGTCTCGAACGAGACCACCGACCGACCGATCGACCGACGAATCGCGCGCGCGCGCGATTCCCGCGCGGCGGCGTCCCGTCCCGCGTCGACGGCCACGCCATCGCGTCCACCATTTGTGTTCGTTTAAAACATATCTATATATGACTTTTCCATCGTATACACACACTTGAAAAGTCTAGAAACGACCCGAGACAGACAGATAGACCATCCTGAACCCTACCCACCCACCCTCACACGCGTAGACGACCACGTCAGAAGACCATCTACACAAGACGCCGTGTGACGCATAAGCCCAAACTCGCGCCCGCATTCGCCCGCTCGACGGTCGTTTCGGGTCGGTGACGACGCGCGATTCGTGACTCGCGCGCGCGCGCGACCGCGCGAGAGCGACTCGCGTCACGCGTCGATCGGGTCGTGTTCGTCGACCGCGTCGCGTCGAGTCGACGACGGATTGGATTTGATTCGGATTGGGCGCGGCGTCGAATTCATCGATACATCGATACATTCGCGCGCTCATGGGCGCGTGCGCGTCGATGGCGAGGAAGAGGCGGGTGAGATTCGCGCGTACATCGTCGCCGCTTCGTAAATCGACCGAGATGAGCGACGCGTACGGTGAGCGAGGAAGACTTTTGGGACGAGGCGCGTTCGGCGAGGTGTTTTTATACGAGAGCGGACGAAACGTCGTCGACCCGAACGACGACGCGACGGAGGAGGGCGGGAAGGCGTCGATGAGGGATGGGAATGGGATGATAAAAGGTGCGTCCGTCGGTGAGGTGTCAAAGTCGCAATTAGTGGCGGTGAAGGAGATGGATAAGAGAAAGTTGGCCAACGTGCGGGTGGGACGCGAACGCACGCTGCTGGACGAGGCGGAGGAGGAGAGCGAGATGCAGAGCGAGTGCGCGTGCGAGAACGTGGTGCGAGCGTACGAGTGGGTGAATGACGTCAAGGAGAATCGAGCGCGGTTGGTGATGGAGTATTGTCCCGAGGGTTCGGTGTTGGACGAGGAGGAGACGTTTGAGAGGTTTCGCGCGGACGACGTCAAGGCAATCGCGCGGGATTTGTTTCGAGCGTTGCGAACGTGTCACGAGCGAGGAGTGGCGCATCTGGACGTGAAACCGCAAAACGTGTTTGTCGGTGGTGAAGGACTGTATAAACTCGGTGATTTCGGGTGCGCGGTTCGCGTGACGCGACGGCGAGACGGGATGTACGAACCCGTGGGGAAGACGCCGGGAACGCCCGCGTTCACCGCGCCCGAGTGTTGCGATGGGGAACCTTGCGATGGGTTTAAAGCGGACGTGTGGGCGGCGGGAATGACTATACACGCGCTCGCCACGGGTAAATATTTTTATCAAGCCGACAGCGCGTGGGAGACGTATCAAAAGATTCTCGAGACGCGCGTCGACATGAGCGAAATCGAGGCGACCGAGGATGAGTTGTTCATCGATTTCTTGCGACAGATATTGCAGAGGTGTCCCAAGAGCAGATTGACGGCGAAACAAGCGCTCAAACACCCGTGGTTTCCCATCGAAGTACAGCGCTCCGCGTCGCTCACGCCTGCGACGCGCGTGCTCGGGTTCCAACCGCTTCGGCGAGGCGCTCGACGCGCACGCAGAGTCCTCCGGAACGTTTTCGGTCGTGGCGGGAAGAGATAGATGAACCAAAGAACAGAATCCATCGTGCTCGCGCGTCGGTCGGTGCGTAAACGAATGAATAGCTATACGTAGTAGAATAGTATCACAAAAAGGCGAAAAGGCGCCTCCCCCGCTCGCTTCCTCGCGACGGTGGGTACTTTACAGCGGTTCGGTTCGACGATGCGCGCGCACGATTTCTCGGCGCGAACGCGTCTCGTCACTCACAACGATCAAAACCCGTCGAGTTCGTCGCCGAGCACGTCCAGAGCGTCGTCTACGGTCGGAACGGCGAAGTAATCAGCCATCGACGCCTCGGCGCTCCCCTTTCCCGGACTCATAAAGTTGCACATGTCGTCCTCAGAGACGCCTAAATAATCATCGTCATCGAACACATTAGTGATGTCCTTGCTTCGATTCTCGCTGAGTTTCATATGGTTCATTCCCGAGGCGATGGCGGTTTCGTCCACCGACGCGCTTCGGTACGCCGGCTTTCCCAAACCGCCGTCGAGCACCTCTCGCACTCTCGCCTCCACGTCGGCGCGTTGTTTCGCCTCTAAATCCTTCAACTGCTCCTCGCGCGTCTTCCCCGCGAAATACTCGATGTCATCCGACTCGTCCACGTATCGCTCCGCCCTCTGTCGCATCTCTGCCAACTGCTCCGCCGACATTTTCGCCTTGACGCTCTCCAAAAACGTCTCCGCGCCCGCCTTTTTCGCGCTCGGCGCCGGCGTTCGCGCCACCCCCGGCGCGTCCTCGCGCACGACCAAACCCGGTTTTCTCGCGCTCACCTGCGTCCCACCGCCCTCGGGACGTCCTCGATTCGTGATGTTCCCCAACGCCGCCCGCGCCGGGGTCTTGACGTCTCCAAACGACTTTTGTCCCATCCTCGCCCCGAGTCCTCCAGACGCCCCCAAACCCCCGCCCGCGCCCGTCCCGCGCTTCCCCATCATCGCCGGCGCGTTCTCATCCGTCATCGGCGCCCCCGGGGCGCGAATCGCCGAGCTCGCGCGGTGATACTCCATCGATTTTCAAAATTTTCAAAATCTTCCGAAATGAATCGAATCGAACGCGCGTCGCGTCGCGTCTCTCGTCGCGATGCGCGCCCTCTCTCGCGCTCCGCGCGACGTGATTCCCGACGCGCGCGTCGTTCGCGCTCGAGCGTCGATCGGTCGCGACGCGAGGCGACGAGTGGCGTCGACGACGATCGCGCGCGGGTCGATGAATCGTTTGTTCCCCTGGAACGAATTCGACGGGTCATGACTCATCAAAGAGTCCCTCGAGCGCGCGCGCCCCATCCCGCGACCGCCCGCACACGTCGACGACGACGTCGAGCGACGACCGAGAATGGCGCGCGTGGTCGCGCGCGCGTCCGTCGTCGCGTCATCGCGTCCGCGCGCGCGAGAGGGACGCGCGCGCGACGCCCATCGCGCGTCATCGCCGTGGGCGGCGACCGGCGTCTCGACCGTGGATTCGATGACGACGCGCGAGAACGATGCGCGCGCGTTCTTCTCGCGCGGAGGCGCGCGGTGGAGTCGCGCGCGGGATTTTCTCGCGCGCGACTCGATCGCGCGCGGCGCGCGCGGGAAGGGGGACGCGGGAGAGGACGGGGACGGGGACGCGGCGGTTGCGCCGGCGCCGGCGGCGGCGGCGGCGGCGGCGGCGGCGAGCGACGAGACGACGATGAAGCCCACGGTGGTGTGGATGACGACGACGACGGTTCGACGCACGATCGAACGCGCGCCTCGTGCGTTGGTGCTGGCGCTCGCGGCGGGCGTGTGGGCGCAGAGCGTGAATTTGGGCGGGACGTTTGTCTTGGCGCTGTTTCGCGTGCACGAGACGCCGGCGGTGGCGGCGATGTTCGCGCTCGCTGTGGCCGTCTGGAAGTTTGCGTGCTCGACGTACGTGCGAATCGTGGTGTTGCGAGGGATGGAGACGTCGAACGAGGGATCGAGATCGACGCGATTCGGGTTTTGGGGAGACGCGTGGGAAGCGTTGAAGGCGTCGAGAGGCGCGCTGAAATCCGTCGTCGCCTTGGATTTTCGACGCACGCTCTCCATCGCGTGGAATTCTTTGATCACGATTCCGATACCATATCTCGGATTGATCCGATTGTTAGATTACGCCGTGGCGGCGCCGGTGACACTGATGGAAGGAGACGTCAAGGCGGGCGCGGCGCTCAAGCGTTCGCAAGAGCTCATGTACGGGTATCGCGTCTTGCTCATGAAGACGGTGTTTCTGTGTTCGGCCGTGTGCGCGGCGCTCGTGGGTGCGGTGATAGGGGCGTTTGTGTTGTTCGTGCCGACGTTACCGAGCGTCATGATGCCTCCGGTCGATCCCGCGACGGGGGCGAGAGCGGCGGCAGACGTCGCCGCCGGCTTTGTCAACGGCGCCGCGTTCGATCGTGTCTGGGTCGTCGGGACTCCGGTCGAACGCACGGCGACGCTGTTACTGTTGATGTGCGGATTAGCGCTTAGCTTTCTCTTCACCTTGGGGTTCCGCGAGCTCGTTCGTCTATTTTACTCAGAGACAAAGGCGAGGTACTCGCCGCCGCCGCCCGAGGACCCGAATGCAAAAAAGCCGTCGCCGTTCGCGCGACTGCGTTTCTGGAAGCGAGGGCGCGAGCCAAAGGCTGATTCGCAGTCGTAGTGGTGTCGTGTGAGTTGTCTAAATGTGTGTACGTTTCATCGTCTATGTAGGTTGTAGTTTGTAACGCCTCGCAGCGCCGCGTCACAGTTGCGCCAACGCGAAGAGGACAACGATCAGAAACCGCGTCAACAATCGAAGCACAAACAAGAGCGCGAGCATTTGGTACTCGGCCAAAGGACGTAAATTGATCGTGATTCCTTTCCGTCGACACATTCCGAGCGTCACTGCCTCGAGTACGGCCCGAACGGCGAACGCGTACTCCGCCGGTGCGTTTTCTCGTCGCGCGCGCCGCGCCGCCGTCCACGACTCCGTCGCCGCCGCGTGAACGTCCGCCGCGGTGATGCGACGATTCGCATCCGTCGCTGTACCATCGAGACGAAGCTTTTTGTTGAGAAACGTCGAGATCGGCACCAACATCCACACGAGGACGGAGATTTCGTTCCCGCCGATCGGTCGGTGCATCCAATCGCCTCTGTACATTTCCTTGGCGCTCGCGCGCGTCGACGCCCATCCTTGGCGACTCTCACCGGAATCCGTGTCCACGTACTTCGTCGCCACGGGACTCTTCAGGTAAGGCGTGTCGCGGAATCTCTCGAGATGGAACACGGAAAAGCTCGCCTTGCGGAAAGGTGGCACTTTTTTACGCAGAGGATGCGCCGTCGGCACTTGCGTCGCGTCTCGTTCCAAACGATGGATGAGCGCGATGGCGACTTGCGCCAAACCATCCGTCTCCGGCGTGAACATGCGCAAGTGTTTGGACGTGGTGGTTTTATCTGATTCGGACACGCGATTTGCCATCAATCTCGCGACGGCACCGGTCCATTTGCTCAGCGGCGAGTTGGCGTTCGAGCCCGGCGTTCCCGGCAACGAGGCGGCTAAATTCACCGGATCGACGTCCGGTTCCCAGTCTTGCAACTGCGAACGAATGAGTGGATAGTACGATTCGGCGTTCGCCGCCGTCTCCTCTCGCGCGTGCATCGTCTTGAGCGTTCCTTTGAACGGATCGAGGACGAACTCAGCGTATCCATCCTCCACGTCTCGAAGAAGTTTGAGCAAATTCGGCGCGGCGGCGAGCGGTTCCAAAACCTCGAGCAACACGTTCGCCGTGCCCTCGGCGTCGAGCGGCACGCGCTTGCAGCACAACTCTAAAAAGTGTTTCATGAGTTCGTGATAGAACGGGATGCTCTTCAGAACGTGTCGAACGTGAGAAAACTGTCCGGGCGTGTCCACGACTTGATCGTCGAATTTGTGCTCCTTCCCGGTCGGGAGCAAAAAGCTATCGTATCTCGCGGTCGACGAGGATCCACCGCTCGACGAGAGCGATGACTTCAACGGAGACGTCAGCATCGCTCGTGGCGAACCGGAGCGTTTCGTCGAGCTCGAGGATTTCATTTGAGTCTGAGGATACTTGGCGTACCACGGAGCGAAATACGCCACCCAAAGCGTGACGATGGGTTCCAAATTCGTCGAGCTCTCCGTCGGCCACTGCGTGAACGCCTCGCGCAAAAAGCAGTACAACGGACGTTGGATCATCTCTCGCGCGCTTTCGATGGTTTTCATCCCCTCAACGTTTTCGCCTCGTCTATCCGGAAGTTCCGCGAAGAGGTAGGTGATCAAGAGCGTCACGGCGTTCACGTGATCAACCGCGGGTGGATTGTACGCGTACCTGCGCGTCTCGCGACGCGATTCCATGCCGTGGCTCGGACTCATACCGTTCGCTCGCATGGCGTCGTCGACGACTCGAGCCATCGTCGGAACTCGTCGGAACGGAGATCCTCCTCGCCCGACGTCGCTCGACTGCGACCCGTTCGTGTTGTCCACGGGCATCCAGAATTCCGTCAAAATGCTCACTAAAATCTCCCCGTGCATCGCGCTCGCGTCCGTCTTGTTCACCCAATTCTTTCCCGCGGCTTCTCGAGGAAGGAAACACTTGAGATGCGACAGTAACAACTCTCGGTACGGGTGCACCTGCGCCGACGATGGACGGTTCATCAGCGGCGTCGAGGGCCACTGACCGCCTAAAAACGCGCCTCCACCGCCGAGCGACGATCCACCGAATCCGCCCGGAGTACCGTAGCTCGAACGCGTGGCGTAGCTCGACGATGACGTCGAAGACGTCCCTCGTCTTCCTCCCGGTCTCATCGCAAAGTACGCCGTCCAAAACATGAAGTAGTGATACAGTCCGAGATGCACCTGGTACTTCCCCACGCTGTCTCTCTTGATGCACCCGGCGTACGGTCGAGATCTATTCAGTGCCATCGCCCCGCTCTCCGTCTGAAGCATGCGCTGCGTGCGCTCGGGCAAACGATCGAGCGGAAACGCGAACTGCACCAACTTGTCGCTATCCGCCAACATCATCGCGCGCATAAACGTCCCCGTGGGCGACAAAAACTCCACGAGCTCTCTCACGTCTCGTTCGCTTCCCGCGAACGCCGCGTTCATCCACCCCTCGCTCGTGGACCCATCGAACGAAAACAATCGACACAGAATCGGCTGAAAACACGCGCTGAAAAATTCTCGCAAATTTTCTCTATTCCTCTTCAACACGTGCTCGACGAGATCGATCGTCTTCACCGCCTCCTGTAAACTCGACGCCTCTCTTCCATACCGTCTCGACTCCAACACGCGCGCCAACTCATCGCACGTCGTCGCCGAGAGTTCCAACTTCCCGCCGCCGCCGCCGCCGCCGCCGCCGTTCGACCCTCCTCGCGTCGTCGTCACCCGCGTCGACCCCCCACCGCTCGCGCTCGCGCTCACCGATCCCACGTTCCCATCCCGTCGTCCTCGTCCGTCTCGCCCGTTCGTCGGCGCGTCCCTCGACGACGACGCTCGTCCCGCGCCCGCGCTTTCTCGTCCCCCTCCCGCGTCGACGAACGGCGACCCGGGTCCCGCGGGACTTCGCGCGCCGGGGGAATCGAATCGAAGCATCGCCGAGAGACGCGGTCCGTCGCGTCGTCCCTCGTTCGCCGCCTCGCGCGCGACGCTCGACGCTCGATCGCGCGTCGACGACTGAGATTTCTCGAAATCTTTCACGTCTCACGAGTTTTTTGATTTTCGAAGGCGCGCGCGCGAGCGAGCCGAGCCGAGCCGAGCGCGCGTTTTCGAGTCGTGGAAGGTGTGGACCGGTGGACTCGTATATTTAAAAGGATGTCGTCTTCACGAAAAGAAGAGGGTGGTGAGGATGAGGGCGGCGAGGAGACGAAACGGACGAGGGAGACGCGGCGCGGCGGGACTTTCGCAGTTTCCGCAAGAACCGGCGCTGAAACACGCCTGGAATCCGCCGTTGACCTCGCCGCCGTGATAACTGCACCAACCCTGAGAATACATTTGTAATCCTCTCGATTTGCACTCGTTGTCGTTTTGGAAACGGTCGCACACGCAGTACGGGGCGACGGTGATCTCGGGAGTGTAGACGCACGTGCCGTTTCCGGAACAAATGTTCATGTTTTCGTCGCGTCTGCAGATGTACGAACAGCGAGGACCGAAAAACTCCGGGTCGCACTCGCAGAGCGCGGTGACGGCGTTGCACGTGCCGTGTCCCGAGCACTCTTTGCCGACGACGTTATCGATCAAGCCGTACGCAGCGAGCGCCTCCTTGTCCGCATCCGTGCCTTGCGGGCACTCGTTTTCGCACGTGTCCCCTCCGGCACCCTGATTGCAACTGCACGAACCGTCGGAGAGACACCGTCCATTCCCAGAGCAGGTGACGCCGTTTACGTCGTCTTTACAATCGGACTCGGAGACGGCGAAACAGCCGCCTCCTCCGACGGCGACGAGAGTAACCGCCGCGAAGGATTTCGTAAAGCTCATATCCGAAACCATCGGGGAGTCCATGATTTCGATGGTTCCCTCCATGCCGATGTCGTTGTTATCCTGAGTCAGAGTCTTGAACGACTTCAGTAGATCCCGAGTGCAATTGCACATCGGCTTTTCGAACCCAGCCGGCCCGACGACGGCGCATCGTCCTTGGTTGAGCTGCAACGTCGCGCTCATTCGCTGATAACACGTGCCCAGTCCACCGCAATTGCACGGACACGTCTCACCCACGCTGGTCAACGTACACGATCCGGTATCACCGCCACCGTACTCAGCGCACCCTCCGCACCCGCACACGCCGAGCTGTCCCTTGGAATTATCGCCCCTGCGTGAAGGACACGCGCGCCCGTCAGTCGACGCGTCGAGCGGGCGAGCGAGACCACGACACCTCGCGAGGGAACGAAACGTACCACACGAAGAGTCTGTTGCTCGCCGTCAAGGCCATGGACACGTCACCACCGGCCGATACCTGTTCGCGAGCGCCGCGCGCGTCGCCGTCAGTCACTCGTGACGCGGAGGAAAATAATAATTAATAAATTAATTCGGAACAATCGTTCGTACCTGCACGAAGGTGGCGCTGTCCTCCTGTACCGTCCTGTGTGCACGCGAAGTCAGTATCGATCGTGCATGTCGCAGATTTTCGAAGCGTAATTCCGTCGCGAACGCACCCGGTGACAGTCGTGAAAATAATTTGATTATTAGCGCCGACGGTCGATTGCACGTGATCAAACTTTTTGATGCGCGTGGGCCTGTCGATCATCTGCGGCTCCAGGTAATTGCGCGTGACATAAAAGCTGTTCGGTGTGTTATCTCTCGACGCGTATCCGAGTCCGAGCTGACCGTAAAAGTTGTCTCCCCAGGTAAATATTTCACCAGTCTCCAAGAGCATAATCGTGTGAGCATTTCCAGCGTCTATCCCCTTGATACCCGGGAGAACCGATTTCTCGGCCTGCACGCTCGTTCCGCTCGCCACTGCGATGCTGTGAGCCTCCACGAGCATCGGTTTTTCGTGTCTATTGTAAAATTTGTTCAATGTTTGGTCAAACTGCAAATAAATTAATTAATTTAAATATTTCCCTTCACGATGAAAAGTCCCTCTCACCTTGTTCGGCGTGTACATGTGCGTGTTGTTCAGCGTCGTGGACGTCGACGCGTTGTAATAGACCTGTCTCACCCCTGCATTCGGATCAGAATCGTTCGATGAGACACGACAATCGCACGCACCGAGCTGCCCAGAGAAATTATCTCCCCACGCGTACACAACGTTTGTCGTCGTGACCGCCACGGTGTGTCCGCCTTTGGCAGCGTGGCCGATGGTCGACACGGGTCCTCCTCCGGCTGCTATTAATTTTATCGGAGGTAAAACCGAGCCGGAGTCCGTCGAAACCACTTTCGTGGGCTGCGAAAAATTAACACATTAAATAAAATAATTAATATCGACGCGCGAGAGTGCCTCACCGTGTATACGTCATTCAGGCACGGATCTCCACCCGGCCCTCCCGGGAGAACACATCCGCCAAGACCTGCGCGCGGCGCGTCGAGTCAGTCGCGTCGTTCTTCTCGTCCTCGCACTTCACACGCACCGAGCTGTCCCTCGTGATTCGCCCCCCACGTGTACACGGCGCCTCCGGCGGTGAGTCCGACGCTGTGCGCGCCCGCGGCGGCGACCGAGACGAACGTCTCCGGCGTGGACACTTCCACCGGCGTCTCGGTCACGTTCAGCGCGCTCGGGTTCCTTCCGAGCGCGCCTCGGCCGTTACACCCGAACGCGAAGAGTCTTCCGTCCCTGGCCAACGCCAGCGTGTGTTGGCTCCCCACGGCGACGTCGTCGACGACGACGTCTGTTAAAATCCTCACCGGTCTCATCGTGGCGTCAAAATTCCCGGTCCCCGTTTGTCCACACGTGTTCGCCCCCCACGCGTACGCCGCTCCCTCCTCCGTGATCATCACCGCGTGGTTGAGTCCGGCGGCTATCTTTTTCACCGTGCCTGCGAGCGCGCGACGTGATTCGAATCAGTCCTCACCCAAACGAACGAACGAACCACCTTCCGAGTCGACAAAACGCACGTACCCTCTAAATCCCATCCAAACTCGACTATCTCTCCGCTATCGCACTCGCCGTTTCCCGTCGCCTATCGTCGCGCGCGTTCTTCGTCAGTCTCGCCTCGTCGCCCCGTCCCGCGAGTCGCGCGTACCGTTCCTCGTCCGTTCTCCCCGCGCGCGTTATCCCCCCACGAGTGCACCTTCTTAAACCGAAGCACCGCCTACGCGTTCCCAAAAGTCACCGTCGTCAGTCCAATCACTCGATCCATCGTCGTCGTCATCATCGCTCGAGCTCCAACGGTGCGCGTCGATGTCGTCGTCGCGTTCTTCCCACCTCCACCTCGCGCGCGCCGAAACATAACGCGTGAACGAACGCGAACGCGAGCACGAACGCGACGGACGAGCGCGTCCTCCCCATCGCGGTCCCGTCGCGCGCGCGCGCCGCCCTCTCGTCGTCCAACCGTCGCCTCGGCCGGTCGGTCGCCGACTCGGCCCGCGGGCCGCGGCACAAAACGACGAGTCATGACTCAAGTGGGGGGCACGGTGTCGCACCCTGGGGTGCAGCGCATTCGTGATGAAACCGTTCGGGGTGACTTTCGCGCGATGCGTCAGCCTCTGCGCGTGAAAATTGGTGGTCGCGCGTGAAATGTAGTAGACGTAATTCTCACCGAGTGTTGTCGCGAGGAAAGGCGCGACGGCGCCGATATCGCCCGAATTGTACGATGATGCCACCGTTGAATTCGAGCGATATCGGCGCCGTCCCTGGTTTGTTTGCGACAACACTCGGCGAAGACGCGTGAAAACACTTTTTATACGTTCACACCGACGTTCACGCGCAGAGGCGTGCGCATCGCGCGAAAGTCACCCCGAACGGTTTCATCACGAATGCGCCGCACCCCAGGGTGCGACGCGCGCTCGCGTCGGTCACGACTCGTCGTAGATGGGGGTATTTTAGACACGTTTATCGCGGTTAGACACTCTTACCAGGTGCTACAGTACGAATGTGTAAAACGATAAAAAGTTACTTCACGGTGAGATGGAGCCACGCCCGAGCATTCGTGCCATCATCGACGACGAGTCATGACTCGTGACTGTAATTATTTTTGATAATTAACGTGACACATAAAAAACGACGAGTCGTGACCCAGAAAAGAGTCCCCCGTCATTACAAAGTTCAGTCGGGTTTTCGCCACATTTCAGTCGGGTTCTGTACGAATCGAGATGTGTAACATGTGCACACCATGCGCAGTGGGTGTTTCATGACGGGTCATGACTCAATGGTCTACATCCGTCGACGCGTCACGTCCCGCGCGAGGACCGCGACCGCGCGAAACCCCCCGCGCGGGCTGCGCGGACGTCAGTCGGACCCGCGCGCGAGATTCGGGGGGCGACGACGCGGCGTCGGCGCGGCGCGGCGCCGGGACGTCGGGGGAACGATTGACCGGTCATGACTCGTGAGTTTCAAGGGACTCGGGCTAGTAGTAGTAATGTTTTTTTTTCGATAATTCACGTTTCACGTTTCGCGTCGACGAGTCGTGACCCACAAAAGAGTCCCCCGGGTATGACGACATCCAGTCGGGTTTCGGGCAAATTTCAGTCGGGTTCTGTACGAATCGAGATGTGTAACAAAAAAACATGTGTGTGAAAAAAAACAAAACGCGTCGCGGCGTCCTTATCTAGAACGAAATCACTCGGACACGCGGTACATACAAGACACACCACACGGAGAACCTCGACACGCCATCCATACCCCACCCCACATTTTCGGACACACAACACGTACGTCACCGCGCACGATCCCCATCGAATGCATCATAAAACCCAATCCACCCGTCGCACCCATCCGCGCCGGTGCCCGCGCGCGGCGCGCGCGTGGCGCGACGCGCGAGAGTTTCGCGCGCGAGGGACGCGTCATGGCGGCGTCGCGCGCGCGAGGTCGTCGGAAACCGCCGGCGCGACGGGCGTCGGCGGTGACGGCGACGCTCGCGCGGGGCGACAGGGACGGCGGCGCGGACGCGTCGGCGTGCACGGTCGCCCTGGGCGCGGACGACGACGACGAGGACGAGGATCGTCGCGCGCTCGGGGACGAGGCGGGCGGGAACGCGTGGACGACGAGGAAAGTGGGCGCGCGCGCGATGGTCGGGATGGATGCGTCGCGCGGGAGACGGACGGCGGAGGGCGTGGGGGAATCCGTCGCGGGACGACGCGAGAGGGGCGCGGACGACGCCGACGAATACGAGGACGAGGAGGAGGAGGAGGAGAAGGAGGCGACGCGAGGGGTGAAAAAACAACGAAGGCGAGGGGTGAAGCGTTCGTCGGTGCAGACCAAGGCGAGGGTGAAGTCTCCGGGATCGAGCGAAGAGGGGGCCGAGGCGCGCGTGTTGTTTGAGGATAGCGCGCGCGCCGAGTTGTTGACGTCGGGACGACGCGCGCGCGAGAGATGCTCGACGCCGACGACGGTATCGAGCGATGCGGCGACGATGACGACGTACGCGAGCGGGAGCTCTCAGAAGGGGAACGATAAGTTGATGCGGTTTTACATTGACGGGGATCGCCGACGCGGGTCGACGTCGGCGCCCAAGCAGGCAAAGGCGACGAAGGATGGACATTTACAGTACGCGTTGCGCGATCCTCTGACGTCGGAGTATAGAATCGTATCGCTCTTGGGAGAGGGTACGTTCGGTCGAGTGTTCGAGTGCTGGGACTTTGTCACCGAGAGTACGTGCGCCGTCAAGGTGATTCGCAACGTCAAAAAGTATAGGGACGCGTCCATGGTCGAGATCGAAGTCTTGAAGACGCTCGTGGCCGGCGCCGAGTCGGGTGACGTTGAAAAACATCACTGCATCAGATTGAAACGCGCGTTCGATTATCAGGGACACGTGTGCATGGTGTTTGACAAGTACGGACCGAGTCTCTACGATTTCATGCGCCAACACTCGTACAGGCCGTATCACCCCAAGGCGGTGCAACGCATCACGCTCAAGATTCTCGAGGCTGTGCGATACGTGCACTCACTCGGGATGGTGCACACTGATTTGAAGCCAGAAAATGTGTTACTACTCTCCGACGCGTTCGTACACAGTGATGAGTACTCCATTCCGCAAGATTGCTCCGTTCGTCTGATTGATTTCGGAAGCACGACATTCATCAATAGACACCACAGCGCCGTCGTGTCTACTCGGCACTATCGCGCACCGGAGATCATCCTAGGACTGGGATGGTCGTATTCGTGCGATATGTGGTCGATCGGCTGCTTGATCATCGAACTGCTGACGGGGGAGGCTCTGTTCCAAACGCACGACAACGTCGAACATCTCAAGATGATGGAACGCGCGCTCCGACGTAACAGTTTTCCTCCGAACATGATCATGGGCATGGAAAAAGATATTCGCACCTTTTTCTTTGACAAACACTGTTCTGTGAAATGGCCGAACATAATGACGGATATTGAATCGCGCGCCGCGCTCGGCAAGACTGGCATCATCGACCACATGGTGCGCGAACGCATCCCCGCCGTCAAACCGAGAAACTCCTTTCTCAGCTTGTTGTCTCAGCTGATGAACATGGACCCCAAGTACCGAATCCGCGCAGAGGCGGCAATTTACCATCGATTCTTCCTGGAAGACGTCGATCCACCGGCGAAGCCCAAGAAGTAAGGCTTCTTTCACGAGCAAAGCGAGGACACTCAGAAATGCCCCCCACCTTTACTCTCACGCGAGAACATTCGCGCGCTATTACTAACGCTTTCACGCGCCCATCCATGGAACACATGGTAATACCTTTCCGGCTCGCTTTTAGCAAACTTGTAAAGTACGCAGGACTATGCAGCATCGTCGTTTGGTGAAGTCTTTTTCGTGTACAATCGCTAATGCAGACCATCGCTAATCATAGTCGTCTTCGTCCTCGCCCACGTCACCCGCGGTCGCGGCGAGCGATCCGGCGAACGGAGCATCGAGAGACCCCGCAAGAGTACCGGTACCGTCCAAACTCGCCATCGGAGCTTCCTCCTTGACGTTTCGCGCGGTTCGACGTTTCGTCGGCTCTTCGTCTGATTCGTCGTCGTCGTCGCCATCCGTGTATCTCTTTCTCACGACGCGACCAGATCTCGATCTCGTCGTCTCTCTCGGCGGAACGATCTCATCCGGATCAAACTCTTCGTCCGTTTCGCTCATCTCGTCCACGAAATCCTCCTCATCATCGATAAAATCGTCATCCTCCGTCTTCTTCTTCTTCTTCGCCCTCTTCTTCGCCGCCTTCGGCTTCGCCCTCGACGGTTTCGCCTTCACCCTCGGTTCCAGTTCCGCGTCCAAAGACCCACCGGTGAGATCACCCAAATTCCCAAGATCCCCACCTCCCCCTCCTCGCTTCTTCCCTCGCTTCACCGCCGCTTTCCCACCGTCCTCCTCTCTCGCCTTGAGCTCCGCCTCGAGCGTCGCCAGATCGGGCGGCGGCGGCAGATCCGCCGCCGACTCCACGATATCGCTCAAAAAATCAAACGCCTCCGGCACCATCCCCACCGCTCCCTTCAGGTGCGACCCGGTGACCGTCTTCGCGCCGTGCAGCGTCGCGACGTCCGCGCACACGCGCACCAACTGCGCGACGAACAATTCCAGCGCCTTGGACATGACGACGGGCGCGGGGCCGGCGATCTTTCCCACGTCATCGTCGCGCTGCATCATGCGCTTGATGCGCGCGGCGAGCGGGTTGGAGGATTTTTTCGGCGGCATGCGCGCGGGCCCGCGACGCGAACGGCGGCCTCGCGCCGAGGAATGAGACGGCGCGAGACGACGCGCATTCGATCGGTCGGTCGGTCGCCGCGGTCGGTCGCCGCGGCATTCGTCGACGCGACGCGACGCCGACGATGCGAACGTCGACGATGCGAATGCGGACGCGGATGCGTTTGAAGAGAATGCGTGGACGCGCGCGGGCGGTGAGAGGGCGCGGGGAGGGGGTGGGACGAGGCGCGAGGCGCGTGAAGGCGGTGGAAGAGGAGGAGGCGGCGGAGGAGGAGATGCGCGTGGAGATCGCGGAAAAGCCCGAACACTGGCGCGCGATCGATGGATTTTTATCGGTCGAGCGCGCGGGTGAGTTGCGAGGAGTGTTTGACGCGCGCATGGAAGATCCTCTGCGGGTGGATCCGGAGAGATTCGTGTGGGATTATTGGCACGTGCCGAATCAGTACACGCTCTTGCGAACGCCGGCGGAGGACTATTTCGGAGAGACGCTGTATCGTGAGCTCGAGGACGCGCTGTTGGCGTACGGGAAAAAAGAGTTGGGGTGTTCGTCCATCACGCCGGTGTGGATGTCGTGTTACGTGCACGGGATGCGACAGGAGTTGCACGCCGACGTGCCGCACGGGCCGTTCGCCTTTGTGTTGAGCCTGACGGCGAACGAGGATGGAAAGTTTGAGTTTCGCGGTGGTGAGACGCAAATCATGCGTCCAGAGCGTCTACATTATTGGAAGAATTTTGATTCGAGTCAAGTCATCGAGCGAGGACAAATCATGGAGACGATTGCGCCGAACTTTAATAGACTGGTGGTGTTCGACCCGAGACTGCCTCACGGCGTGACGGAGGTTTTCGGGACGCAAGATCCGAGGCACGGTCGTCTCGTCCTGCACGGTTGGTTTAAAGATCCCGAGCCATCGTTCAGCGGCGCTCTGACGGAGGAAGCCGCGTCTGAAACGCTCGAAGCCGCGCTCGCGGAATTGTACGCGCGTCTCGTCGAGCTCCCTCGCGCGAGCGGCGTCGTCTGCGCCGCCATCACCGTCGCCCGCGACGGCGCCGTCACCAATCTTCGATGGACGTGTGACACCCTCACCCCGATCCCGCTGCCCGAGCTCCCGAGCGAGACGGAGATCCGAGACGCCATCATGCTCGACATCGCCGAGGCGCTCTTAGAGCTCAGATTTCCCGAGAGCGACGGCGAATCCGTCATCACGCTCCCATTTTGTTTCGAGTAGTCACGTAGAACAGTGTACATTAACCACCATTCCTTTCCTTTCCAACTCTTTGAACGTCGAACGTCGCGTCGGACGGCGCTCGTCCGCGACGGCGTCGCCGAGCCGGTCGGTTGGTAGTTACCGCCGCCGCGCCGTCGCCTCGGCCCACCATCCCGCGCCTCGCCATGGCCGTCGCCGACGTCGCGGACGTCGGCGACGATACCATCGCGGACGTTCACGCGTACGCGCTCCCCGACGCGCGCGTCGTCGACGTCGTCACGCTGCGCCCGCGACGTTGGCCCGAGGAAACCTCGACGGCGGAACGCGATGAGACCGGTCGCGTCGCCTGGCGCGCGCTCCCGACGCTGTGCGCGTACCTCGCGTCGAACGCGGGTCAGAGACTCGTTCGCGAGCGTCGACGCGTGCTCGAGCTCGGCGCCGGGTTGGGGACGCCCGGGTTGTTGTGTTGGCGCTCGGGAGCGGCTCGCGAGACGACGGCGACGGACGGGAACAAAGAGGTGGTGGACGATCTGAAACGGTCGATAGAGATGAATCGAGCGCGCGTCGGGGATGAAATAGACGCACTCGGTTCGATCGAGGCGAGAGAACTGGCGTGGGGATCGAAGATGGGTGGAGATGCGAAAACGAGCGCGCCGCTCGTCATCGCGAGCGACGTCGTGTACAGCGAGCGATCGGCGCGAGAGGTGCTAGAGTGCGTCGATGGGATGTTAGAGGAGGGTGGTATTTTTATTTTAGGGTACGTGTCGCGTTGGTGGTACGTGGACAGGGCGCTTCACGAGGCGTTGACGGATGGCGGGTGGTCTACGAAGGCGTCGCGGGTGGCGAATTTCGACGAAATTTGCAAAACCGAGTCGATTTTTGATCGGCCGTGTTTGCTCATCATCGCGCGCGGACGTCCGGAGACGACGAATTGTGCGATACGCGCGGAGGAGCCTTCCTCGAGCGCGAATCGCGAGTGGTTCGATGACACCGATGGGCGATTTTTGATCACTCCGATGGACGCGCTCACCGAGAGCTTTGACGCCGATTTGCGCGAGGCGCTCGACACGCACGGCGATCGCATCACCAGTCTGGAGATCAACGGTAAAGGTCCGTTTAGAATAGAGAGGGACACACTGCGCGTCGCGTTGGATGCCTTCGCAACGCGAGCCTCGGAGACGAAACTTTCCGCGTTAAAAATATGTCATTGTTGGCTCGACGCCGAATGCTGGCGTGAGGTCGGAAACTTTCTCGCCGGCGCGAAGACGATCCAAACGCTCGAGATTCACGATGAAGACATCGATGAAGATTCTATTCGCGCCATGGCGACGGGCGACGCGCGATGGACGGCCGATTTGAAGCGGTTGAGTTTTAGCAGGTGCGAACGCTTCAAGACGGCGGCGGCGCGCGCGCTTCGGTCAGCGTGGTTTCCCGCGGGCGCTTCGAATCTCGAATCGTTCGAGATTTCGTACTGCGCCATCGAGGACGAGGGCGTGAGCGCTCTTTGTGAGATGAATCTCGAAGGCGTTCGGCAATTACGGTTCGTGAACGTCGAAATATCCATGCTCGGAGGCGCCGACGTGTCGAGGACGCTTGGGTCGTGTAGATATTTACGGGAGCTCGATGTGAGCGGTAACGACGAATTCGGCGCGTTCGGCGCCGCCGAACTCGCGGACTTCTTAGGAAACGTCGGCGAGACGCTCGTCACACTGGATTTACGAGGGTGTAACCTCGGCGATAATGGATTGACGTGGCTGTGCGAAGCGCCCCTCGGCTTTCGCGCGACGCCTCGACTCGAGACGCTCCGTCTGGGATCAAACGGCATCGGCGACGATTCGATGGAAGCCCTGGCGACGTTACTTCGACACCCATCGCTCCGCGCCCTCCAACACCTCGATTTATCCATGAACGCCATCACCTGGCGCGGCGCGTTCGACTTCACCGACGCGTGGTCTTCCGCGCCCGGCGGCCCGTCGCTACGAAGTCTCTCCCTCCGAGGAAATCCCATCGGCGACGACGGCGTCGACGCCATCACCGACGTCATCGATTCCGACGTCGACACCACCGCATTCCTCGCCCTCGAATCCCTCGATCTCACCCACTGCGACCTCGCGTCGCCGCCCCTCGCGCTCGCCGAGGCGCTCGCGTCCCCCGCGCGCGTCGCCGCCGCCGCCGCCCGCGTCCTTCTCTCCGTCTCCGTCCCCAGACGCGACGCCGTCGACGAAAGCGTCACACACGATCCCATCGACGATCTCACCGCTCGATTTCTTCGCTCGTCGTCCGTGTCCTTTCGGGTCGTCTCGTGAGCGTCTCGCGTCTCGCGTCTCGCGTCGTATGGGCGCGCAGTCGGGCCCATAGTGTTACAATCGAGTCGACGTCGACGGTGCGTCCCCAACGGTCGATTCGCGCGCGACTCGCGTCGATACGAACGCGCGCGGGTATTCGCGTCCCTCTTCTTTTCTCTCGCCTCCCGCGGGTCGTCGAGACGACGTCGTTCGGTCGTTCGAGACGACGGTCGAGCGGTGGCCGACCGACCGACGGTGAACACCATTCATCGACGATCGGTACTTTCCGACGCGCGCGCGATAGCCGCGGCTCGAAAATCTACCATGGCTCGAAAATCTCGCGCGGCTCGAAAGAAGACGGCGCTCGCGGTGGGCGCCGTCGCGGCGTGCGTGCTCCCGGGCGCGCTCGCGGGCTCGTCCGCGCCGCCCAAGTTTCCGACCGATTGCATCAAGCAAGCCACGCTCGGGAAGTGTCTCGCCGGCGACAAGCTCTTCGGCGATACACCGGACAAAGATGCCGTGGAAGGGATAAAGGGTTTATTGTCCGAGCCGTTGATGATCGGTCGGGACGATGTGCATAGTGAACCGACACTCGGCGGTGGAATCAAGAAATTCGTCAGGCGCGCGGCGGGCAAGCCGTCCGCGGCGGTGAAGAAGGCGGCGTTGAAGAAGGCGGCGAGGAAGAAGGCTGACGCCGCCGCCGCCGACACGAAGTTGGACGCGCCGAAAACGTTGGACGACAACGATGCGCAAGACGACAAGGAAGACACCTCGACCCAAGACATGACGCATACCGCCGACGACTCTCATCACGAATATCCCTCGACCCAAGACATGACGCATACCGCCGACGACCCTCATCACGAATATCCCTCTGATATGTCAGCTGACGAACATGCGGCTGAAGAGGAGTCCATGAAGGACAAGATGTCCGAGATCAAGGCTGCCTTCCAAGGTTGCGATTTGTCTGCGATCGCGCAGTGCATGATCGATTCCGACGCCCAGGAAGCTCAAGCCAAGGGCAACGAGATCAATGATATGATCGCCAGTCCGATGTGGAAATCTGCCCCGGTGGAGTGCTCCTACCCGCAGGCGAGCGGCGGCAAGCCGTCCTGCGAGGATTTCATGAAGAAGGAAGCGAAGTTGGCGCTGGGCAGAGGTCGCGCTCCCCGTCGCGCGCAGCTCGGTGCGGAGCTCGCTCAAGGCCAAGCCGGTGCGGCTTACGTCGCCGTCATCGCATCCGTCGCCGCTTTCGCGGGCTACACCGTTTACCAACGTCGTCAACAGTATGAGTCCGTACCGACGAACGCAGGCTACGGCGCCATGTAAGCGTCGGTGTCTTCGTTTTTGAATTACTCAAGAAGACTTACACGAATCGTTAGGCTGTCGCGACGACAAGCGACGACGAAGCGTCTGCGTTTTAAAAGGTTTCGCAACGCCATCCTGAAATTGGATACATTCGTTGTTACTTGGAAGTGATGGTTGAACAAATTTTTCTCGTCAGTTTCCCGCAGTGTTGTTTGTAAATGATACGGTATGAATAACCACTCATCTCGCGTCGTTCCCTCACAATCGAGCGCAAAAATGTCGAGCGACGACGTCGGACGAAGGACCGACGAGGACTCGCTGAGCGATGGTTTCGACGAAGATGCGATACGCCAGGCGCGTCTCCGCCGCGAAAACTTCTTCTCGAGCTCGAGCAGAGCTATATTAGGAACTCGGCATCGCAACGTTAAGTGACGCGCGCACTGACCGGCGAAGCTTCTGTCCACCTCGATAGATTATCGAATCTTTACCTCGAGATAATTCCTCGGACGCGCACGCGAAGAAGCTCCGAGAGGAATGCGAGAAGGTGAGAGTCTCTCTTGCAGAGTCGCGAGCTCGAGAAGAGGCTTTGATTGCCAAGTGTTCCGCACTCGCCGCAGAATGCCGAGGACAGGCGAGGAAGATGATGACCTCGCTCGATTTATCGAAACAAGATCAATCGACCATCGACGCTTTAAAGTTGGAGCTCGAAAATTCGTGGGCGACGATAGATGAATTGCACGAGAACGAGTTGGCGAGTAAACGGGAGGCGAGCGAGTTGAGATTGGAAATAGAGCGCCTGACTCGGGACGACGATCGACCGGTGACGCACGGACGGAGCTCCACGGGCGGAACCGATACCGAAGACCCCTTTGCGTTTCAACGCCCGCGCCCGCGCCGTGTGGACGCTCGCGAGATGGAGAAGTTACTGAGCGCCAAGGAAAGTCTCACCGCCGAACGAGACGAGCTCCTCGAGCAAACAGTGAAGCTTCGAGAGGATATCAACAAGTTTGCAGAGCGGACGCGACGAGCGGAGATGTCGAAACTGGACCTAGATCTGGAATTGCAAAAGGTACAAGACGCGATGCACGCGAACGCGATGGAGGTCGAGCGAGAGAAACGTGCCAAGGAACGTCTTGAGCAAGAAACGACGGAGGTGAACGAGCGTTCCCGACAGCGCGAGGAAGAAATCAAAGAGTACAAGATGAAGATGACCAAGGCTGAGGAGATGATACAGAAACTAGAGAAAGAAACCAATGTACAACAACGTCGCGCGGAGGCGATTCAGAAGGAATTGAATTTACTCGCGAGCAAGTCGGACAAGCTTCATCGTAAACTCGACCAGATGCGAGCGAATAACAAGAGCGCCGAAGACGCGAACGCCGCCAAGATGCACGAGATACGAGCGCTGAACGCTGAGATAAAAAATTACGAACGCGAAAACGATAAATTATCAAAGAAGTCATCGCAACTCGAAGCTAAACTTCGCACCGCGGAGCAATCAAAGTTGAACGCGGACGACGCGAAGGATTCGCTGAAACAAGAGGTTCAAATGTTGGAACAAAAGTTGGAGCGACAGAGGAGAGATTTAGAGCATGAGCAGCGAAAAAGGAATGACTTACTTCGAGAGCGCGATGTGCTCCTGAAGACGACGACGCAGGCACAAAACGCCACGAGTCACCAACAAGACTTACTCCGCATTCACGAGTCGCAGCGACAAACGTTGGAAAACGAGCTCAAGAGTTTCAAGGTGGATGCCGCCAAGCAAGACGTGAAAATTAAACAGCTCGACCAAGAGCGAGCCAAGCTGTCGATGGATGTTAAAAACGCGGCGACGCTGCAGGAAAAATACGAGCACGACATCGATGAACGAGAATCTCGCATCGTCGACCTCCAGAAGGAGTTGCGAGAGGCTGAAACCGAAATCAAACGCGTCGAAAAGGCGTATGACGCGATTCGCGCCGAGCGTAATACCCAGTCAAAGTTTCTCGTGGATGCGCAATCAAAAATAGCGGATATTCAACACGCATGCGCGATGAAGACATCCAAAATAGATGCGTTGCAGGAAGAAATCCGAGCGAAAGAATCCATCATCGCGAGCGAACGTTTTGAACACTGTAAACTGGATCGGGAACACGAAGCGCTGACGAGACACGGTGACAAGCTACATTCAACGCTTCGAGAGACGCAAGACGCGCTCAAGCACGCAAACGACGAGGCAAAAGCGTTACAAACATCCGTTTCGTCCCTGCACAATCACTGCGCGTCGCACCGAAAACAGATCGATGACGTCAATCGCGATCGCGACGTGCTCAACGCGCAACTCACCCAACGCAATCGAGAGTGCACGCTGCTCTACGAAAAGGTGAAGATTCAGCAGCGAATTCTCAATCAGAGTCAGGCTGAGTACAAGGAGCGCGTTCACGAGATTAAGATGTTAAAGCTTCGATTGGCTTCGCACGCGCGTGAGCTCGCGTCGCTTCGAGAAGCCGCCGCGAGCATCGACGCACTCAAGCAAGAGGTGCGAGCGCTCGATCTCGAGCTCGTGCACGAGCGCACCAAGGTTAAGGCGCTGAGCGAAGAGCTGGAAACGCCCATGAACGTGCACCGTTGGCGACAACTCAAAGGAAGCGACCCGACCATGTACGAATTGCTACAAAAAGTCCGAGTGTTGCAGCGACGACTCATCACCAAGACGGAGGAGGTCGCCGCCAAGAAGATTCTTCTCGACGAGAAGAGCAAAGTGCTCGTGGAACTTCGCGTCGTGCTCTCACGTCAACCCGGTCCCGGCGCATTCGAGGAGTTACGAGAGACACACGCACAGATTAAAGATAAATCGCGGCAAATCAAAGGATTACAGAGCGAGTTGAAGATGTTCATCGCGCACCGAGACGCGTACACGCACGAACTCGGCGCGCTCCACGAAGAGTTAACCGTCTTGCGAAGAAAAAAGTCTGACAGCGACAAGGGACGCGATTCGCCGGAAAAAAAGGTTTCGACGTCACCCCGCACCGTCGTTTTCGCGCACGCAAACGGGTAACGCACGCGCGCGCGCGAGTCATCATTCGCGAGTTCATCCGTCTCGCTCGCTCCGCGATACAGCGCTCGGATTCTTTTGACATTACACGGACGCGACTAGGCAAATTTTCTACTTGGCCTCGAGCGCAGCCACCATGGCGCCGCACACATCGATACCAATCTGCGCCTGCGCCTTTTCATAGTCATCCTTCGCGCTCGCAAATTTACTCTGATGTTCCGCCAACCCTTTCCGCACCGCGTCCCCGTCGAGGTGCTCCACCGGCACCGCCTCCACCGCGCAGACGTCCGCCGTGGAGTCGGCGTGCACGAACGCGAACCCACCGCTCACGAAATACTTTTTCACATCCTTATCGTTCACGTGCACGCTCACGACGCCCGGTCTGAGTTGTGACACCGTGGGGACGTGCCCGGGAAGAATGCCAAAATCACCAGTCGTCGCCGGCACGAGCACCATGTCAACCTGCGCGAGACGGTGCGATCGGAGGTCAGTCGCTGTGAATGAATGGAATGCGTCGCGATGCGATGCGATGCGAGACGAGACGAGACGATGGGTACAAAGACCAGCGTTCGTGCGCACGCATCGCGCGTTCGTTCGCGTCGTTCGCGTCGTTCGCGACGACGCGAACGCGCGCGTCGCGCGGTGAACCCCCGACCGCGCGCGCGATCCCGCGATTCGATTCGACGACTCGCGACGACTCGAGCGCACCTCTTCACCGTCGTGCGGCGCGTCGTGGGGCACGTAAAAATTTAACCTGAGCTTTTCCGGCGTCCCCGTCGTCGTCTCCACCGCGGGCGCGGCGGCGAAACTCATCGTCGTGGACGGCGCCTCCATCGACGCCACCGTCTTCGCGGCTTCAAACTTTTCCATGAAGGCGTCGATGGAGGCTTGCGACGGGGCGGGGGAGAACGCGCGCGACGCGCGGGAGACGACGGATATCGATCGGCTCGCGCGGGCGAGCGCGCGAAGGGAGGACGCCATCGTCGTCGTCGTCGTCGTGTGTCGCGCCCGCGCGGGGCGGGGGCGGGGGCGGTCGATCGGTCGGTCGCCGCGCGGCGTCCACGGTCGGGTCGAGTCATGACTCATCCGCTCGTGTGTGTGGTGTGTGTGTACATGTACATCGAGGGCTTGTAGAGTACAGTATGGGGTCTGAGATTTATGTGTGTCGAGGAGAGGCGGTGCGAATCGGTTGGGAAATGAAGATTGATTCATTACGATTGACGCGTCAGAAGGTTGTCGCGACGCGTTCGTTCGTTCGTTCGTTCGTTCGTTCGTTCGTTCGTTCGTTCGTTCGTTCGTTCGTTCGT
>MDTE01168661.1_pt1 | contig 24170 bp, 14 predicted proteins | sample 811231 | NCBI WGS metagenome assembly MDTE01 (sample SAMN05326651, study PRJNA326480) | marine metagenome | isolation source: seawater | place: Indian Ocean: Red Sea | collected 2010 | reverse complement strand
TTTCTTTCGATCAGTGCGGGGTGCGGAAGAACGCGTGGTCCGTCGCACCCGCCGCGTCCCACATCCTCGCCGTTCGCAGCGCGTCCCCCATCGTCATCTTCGGAGCCTTCCAGTCCATGGCGCCGTTGTACCCGTCGGGCGGGACGATGCTCTCCATCGCGGGCAGCGCGGGCTCCTCCCTCGGTATATCGCTCGTGGCCGTCAGGTTGGCGTGAAGCCGCGCCGCGATCTCCCGCAGCGGCATGGGAACGCTCGCGGCTTCCGCCACCTCCGCCAAACCCTCCTCCGCCTCGGTCGGATGGTGGCCCATCATCAGCGACAGCTCGTGGATGGAGATCATCGCGACGGCGTGGGGAAACCCGAATCGAGCCTCCCCCTTGTTGAGCTGCTTAAGCGCCGCGCGAGCGTGGTGAAAGAGCGCATTCGCAGCTGGCGTGTAACCCGCGCTGGAGAGGACCAGCGCGGAGAGGTAGCAGCGCTGTAACGTCACCTCCGCGCGTATCACCGGGTCAATCGGCTTCAACGCGTTTGCCTCGTGCGACACGACGTGAAGCGCCTCGAGGAGCCGCGTGAGCGCCTTCGCGTTCCACTGCCCGTTCCTCCCGAGCTCGTCGTTCACCGCGTGCACCGTCTCGCTCGCGGCGCGGTCCACCTCGCCCACGAGGGCGTGGAGCACCGCGGACTCGGCGGCGTCCCCGCCGCATCCGCCCTCCCACGCCCCCGCGACGTCGCGAGTTGCGTCGCACATCCTGTCGAACCTCTCGACAATCGACGGGTCGGATTCAGTCGCGGCGAAGCGCGCCCTGACCAGCAGAAGCCTCCAGCTTCGCTCCGCGACGTTCTGGATCGAACCCGCAGCCTCCGCGGCGATCTCCCACTCGCCGAGCTCCACCGCCCTCTCGCACGCGAGGACGTGCGCCGCATCCTTGGACCCCGGCGAGGACTCCGGCAGCGTTCGCATGAGCGCCGTCGCCATCTCAACCTGCGAGCCGCGGATCAGCGCCCGGACAGCCTCGCGAGTGTTACCCACGGAGAGGTAACGCGACGCCGCGCCGATGGCGTCGCCGTGGAGTAAGCGCGCGGCCGCCTGGGCGCCGCGAACGGTGGAGGCCTCGTCGACGCCGCCCTTGGCGATAAATTTCTTAGCCGCGGCGACGACGCCCTGCGCGCCGGCGGGGGTCGGGGGAAGCGCCCCGCCGTCGCCGTCGCGCGACGCGTGACCGCTACCGTTGGTCTGCAGAGAACCGAACGCGGAGACGGCCCTGAGCTTGTTGAGCGTGCCCGCGCCGGCGATGGGGGGAAGCGGCGCCAATTTGCCCACCCCGCCGCCAAGGCTCGGGAGGGAATTTCTCGCCTTGAGCGCGGCGGGGAGGGATCCGTCGAGGTTGTGCGGGAGCGTGTCCAGCGGGCCTCCCGCGCCGGACCCGTCGGATGGCATCCTCGCGTGGTGACCCGGCGCGGGCGGCGGGCTCAGCGGGCCCGCGGGTTTGGGCGGCGATCCGCCGCCGCCGCCGAGGGGCGCCAATTTTTTCAGCGGCGACGGGCTCGGCGTGCCCCCCGCATCCTCCGCGATTTCCGGCCCGAACCGTCCCTCCGCGGCTGTACACGCCACCGTGAACGCCTCCTCGTCCCTACCGGCGCGAACCAGGCCGCTGGTGGCGTCCGAGGCCTTACCGGCGGCCAGCTGAAGGTGGACGAGCCTCTCCACGTCGGCGTCCTCATCCTTCTCCATCGACTTGATCCGTTCACCCGCGAGTCGTCTCCAGTACTCCAAGGACACCGCGGGCGCGATCGACAGCGCCGCGTCCCACTCGCCGATCTCCTTCATGAGCTCGCAGTACGCCCGGAAATCCCCGAGTTCCAGTCTGAGCGTCGCGGCCTTTCGAAGCGCCGTGTCCTTCTTGTCGCCGCCGCGGGTCTTGGCGAACCGAGCCTCCTCGAGGCGAGCCGCCGCGTCGCCCACCAGCGACTCAACCTCGGACCTGTGCGGCACGGAGATACCCGTCGCGCCGAAACCCCGAGCGTCCTTCACGCCCGTGAACTCGATCGTCGCGAGGTACCACAGCTCCTCGGCGAGCGGCTCGCCCGACAGCGCCGCGAACGCCGCTCCGAACCTCTCCCCGTCGGATGAGGAAGCCGCCATCTTTTCGCCCAGATCGCGACCCGCCGCGCGACCCAACAGCCTCTTGCGCTCGTCGCCGTTTCTCTCCTCGCCGACGATCGAGCACGAAGTCGCGTCCTTCCCAAGCACCGCGCGGATCTTCGCCGCGGGGGCGCACTCCTCGGTGCTCCAGAACCGAATCGTGGAGTCCCGACTGCAAGTCACCGCGAGAAACGGCCTCGCCGGGTGCGTGGCGATTGCGTACACGTCGGCGAGGTGGCGCTTGGTGACTTGCAGGCACTGGCCCGTGACGGAATTCCACGTGCGCACGGTCTTATCCCAGGATCCCGTGAAACAAATCTCGGGAATCTCCGGGTGCCAAGCCTGGCCGCGGACGTTGGACTCGTGGCCCTCCAGCGTCACCGGCATCCTCGCCGTGTATCGCCCGTCGGGGGTGAGCTCGAAGATCTTTGCGGTGTTATCGTCAGAGACGCTCATGAGCCGTCCCTGAACCAGCGGGGAGTACAGCACGCCGTACACCTTGGAGGTGTGCTTATCGCGGATCTTGTCGATGGACTCGTGGTCCTCGTTGGTGACGTTCCAAATCTCAATAGTGCCGTCCTTCCCGCCGCACGCGATGATATCCGGCTGGAATGGGTCCCAGCTGCAGCCCTGTATGGGCATGGTATGGTTCAAGGCCTTGCGCAAACCGTCCCTGGTCACCACGCAGCACTTCCCGTCGAGACCCGCGGTGGCGAACACGCCGTGTTCCAGCGGATGAGCGACGATCCTGTGCACGGCGCCGCTGTGAACCCGGTGCGCCTTGAGCGCCTTGCCGCTCTCGACGTCGAAAAAGTACACGATGCCCTCAAAGCCCGCCGCGGCGATGGTGCCCCCGTCGCAGGATATGGCGCAGGTGTAGAGCGCGCCTCTGCCGGCCTCATGCGCCTCGTTATCGCTTCCGAGCCTGCCGCTTGGCGCGTCGCCCGTGTAGAAGCACGCGGTCTGCTCCTTGGTTCGCATGTCCCAGCATCGAACGGTGCCGTCGAAGGAAGCTGAGATTACCTTATTCGGATCCGAAGGCGCGATGACGCAGTCAAACACAGTCTCCGTGTGCCCTCCGGTGGTGGCCCAACGCGTCCGCCTGGTTCTCACGTCCACGATGCTCACCTCGCCGGTCTTGAAGCTCACCGAGAGCTTCGAACCCGACTCCACGCCCTGCAGCGGCGCGAGAGAGTGCACCTTGCCCTGCTCCAGCTTGATCATGTTCATCGGGTTGGCGTTGGATACCGACCACGTTCGCAGGACGCCGTGCCTGTCGCTCGCGGTGACGAACGTGCCGGGCATGTTGGGCATGAACTTGCACGCGCACAGGCCCGCGGGCTGCCTCGAAAACTCGGTGATGACCATGGGTTTAATCTCCTTCTTCTTGACGTCGATGTTGAAGGCACCTTGCACGCACCACATCGAAATCTGTCCACTGGCGCACGCAACCAGCATGTAATCCTCGGATTTTGGGTCAAAGTCTATGTCCACGATCGGCTCCTTGTAGTTGGTGACGACCGTCTCGTGGAGGCCGTTGTCGGTGTTGTAGAGGCACACGTGTCCCTTATCAGTGCCGATAGCGCACATAGACGAGAGCCTGGCGTTGCGCACCACCCTCGTGATCCGTTGTCCCGCGGGTGGCGAGAAGCGGAGCTGCTCGAGCATGTTATTGTCGATGTTTATCTTGCATAGGTTGTTTTCCGCGACGCACCGGATAATATGAGGACTGTTAGGATCCCATTCCAGCTGGGCGATGTTGCGCCTGGGCATTTTGAGCTTCTTCACGGATTCGTCCTTGGCGACGTCGAAGATGTTGACGTGGTCGTCGTTGGTCGCCACCGCGATGAGGTTGGAATCCCGCGGGTTCCACGCGAACGAGGTGATGGTGTGCGACTGATATCCGGTGATCTGTTAAAAACGGGACGAGGGGGTCAGCATCGGGAGATGGTTCCAACCGCCGGCTCGGTCAGTCTGCATATTGCTAAGATTCGACAATTCACGTTGGGCGCGGCTCGGGGCGCGCACCTTCTGAAGCTGCTGGTCCTCGTTGTTGTAAATGTACACCGCGAGGGTGGAGGCGTACGCGAACTGCTTGCCATTGGCCAGCAGAGGCTGAGATATCCAGTTCTGAGCACCCGACGCGATGAGGTGCGTCTGGCGGAACAGCCCCGGGCCCTGGTCGGGCATACTGGCAGGCAGATCCCGAGCAGTTCGTTATACGAAATTGAGGCACGAGCCCGCTGGAACGGCCGCGTTCAGCCCCACGCCTCGACGCCTCGGCGCGGGTTCGACCGGGTTAACCTTCAGCAACTCTGTTTCGGTCCGCACCGCACGCCCGCTGCTGCGCTCGGAAGAGTGGTTCGGGCCTCGGACCGGCGGCCGGCCAGACGTCGAATTCGAGCGAGTCTTGTCAACCGTATCCACTGGTCGGTCCGCAGTTGGGTGGGGAACATCACGGTCAATAATCTGTCGCGGTTTGATTTTTTTTTCCTCGCGCGACGCCCCGCCCTGCTTCAACTTCATCTGATCAACACGAGCTAGATAACCTAATCCGAGAGGTCCGACGCCGTCGAACCCCCGTCCTCCTCCGTCTCCCTCGCACGTCTCTCCTCCTCCTCCCTCGCAGCCTTGGCCGCCTCCCGCTCGTCCCGAATCTTTCGTCGCTCCCGATCCATCTTCTCCCGCTCCTCCTTCTCGCTCGCGATGACATCTCTGACCGTCGCCCTGTGAGTGTCGATCTCGCTGCGAGAGAATCGCTTGACGCGCTTGAACGCGAACCGCATCAGCGCGTCGGCGTCGTGCATGCGACGGAAGGAGTTCTGCAGCAGCTGCATGGTATCCGGCAGCGAATCGCACTTGAGAAGCTCGGACTCGTTGAGCTTCAACATGGCGAGGCAAACCCTGAACCAAACCTTGAACCCCTCGCTGAACACCGCGTCCAGCACCCTCGCCGCGGACTCCGGGGGTAGCGACTCCGTGAAGAAGCACAGGAGCCACTTGGACGCGATCATCACCAGGTCCGTCTCCGTCTTCTCGAAGTGCCGTTGCAACCTGGGCTCGCGCGTCGCGAGCAGCCCGTGCAGCACCCTGTACTCGCTGATCGTTCCCCTTATGTCCGGCGCGTGCACCCCCGGCTGGCAGATATCGTCCAGCAGACACACCATCACCCAGAACACCATCTCCTCGTCCCGCAGCACCAGCCACAGGAACGCGCCCACGTAGTTCATGCCCTGGCAGTACCCCGTCCCCGGGTTGTGCCTCGCGTACGCCAGCAGCACCCTGCGCAAGGTCTCCCTACCAACCTCCGTGTTGTACCTGGAGTTCTCCGGGAACGTCCTGACGAGGTCGATGTCAACCTGGTCCCTCACCGCCTTCTCCACGGGTAAGGACCTGAGCCTCTTGTAGTACGCTCGGGGGGCGCGCGTCTTCTTCGACGCCGCGCCGGACGCGGCTATCCACACCTTGGGCCTCAGGTCGTGGGGCACGCCCTTGCGCATCAGCGTCTTGAGCGCGCCATCGGGGCGGCTCACCCGCGTCTGCTCGTGCGAGAGGTCGTCCGGCAGGGGCTTACCCTCCCTGTACGCCTGCCATCGCTTGGACCGACGCGACGCCGTCTCCGCGCATCGCGCCCGGGCCTTGATCGCGGCGTCGTCGAGCGCGCGCAGCGGGAACCCGTACAGGTCTAGGGGTGCCACGTCGCCGTCCCCGACGTCGTCGTTGTTGTCGGCACCGGTTGATCGTCGCGATGCCCTCGATTCGCGTCTCTGGGCCATGTCCGCAACCTCCGTCTCGTCCGCTTCCTCGGACGGTTCGCGATGCCCTCGATCTCGTAGGTACGAGTCGAGGGCGTCGTCGTCGGAGTCGGGCGCCGCTGTGGAAGGAACGAAGAGGTCGTCGTCGGAATCGGACGACTCCGGGGGTTCCGGCGCCTTCTTGGGCGCTGGCGCTACGACACCGGCCGAGACGCACCCGCAGCCCAGGCGCATAGGACTGGTCCGACGCGGGGTGCTGCCATGAGATTTTCAAAAAGGTATCAGCTGGTTTTCGTTTCGTCCGCCGAGAGGGTGTTCAAGTTCGAGACGGGCGGGGTCGACGGCGACGTCGAGGCGAACGGAGGACGGTTGGGGATCTTCTCGTAGTGTTACAACAGTGTTATGTCTAGTCGTACTCGCACAACGTGCGAAAGGAACGGAAGCGTCGCGTGCTCCGAGACGCAGCACATGGGACGCGAAGTGAACGGACGTCTCATCGCCCGTCGTTGACGACCCTCAGCGCCCGCCTGACCCGCCTCTCCCCGACGTCGTCGCGATCACGCGCGAAATTCTCTCCATCACCCATCGTCCCGTGGTACCGCTTCCCCACCTTCAATCGCTCCACGACGCCGCCGCCGCACGCGGTCGTCGACGCGTCGCTCGGCGACCCTCCGATGCCCGCGCCCCGAAGAAGATGCAGCTCCCACTCCGGTACGTACACGCGCTCGTGGTGCGGACTTATCAGGCCCGTCTCCTGGGCGTACCTGTACCACTCGGACGTGCGTCTGGGGGTCGTTTGGGTGCCACCCGGCGTCGTCGCGTTCGCGCCGTGGTGGAGCATGGCCGACGTCGGGTCCGTGGACGTGTGCCGCCGCGCTTCTGGCGTTTGGCAATTTGAATAAAAGGCGCTTTTTCGTCTGCCACCTCACACGCCAGGCCTCACTTTTTCGCCGCCCGCACCAACCAACGATGCCCGAGCTCTCCGCGATCGCCCTTGGGCTCAACGGCGGCTGCTGCTTCGCCTACGCCGTCCTGTTCGGCCTGATGCAGAACAAGCTCCTCCAGATGTACGGAGTCGAGGTGCGATACCCCCCAGAGGCGTTCGCGGCAGCTGCCCTACAGAATCAATCCAACAACAGAGAATTCCCCCTGACGAAGCCGTGTCCCTCGCCCCATTTCCAGGCTGACATGAAGACCTGGACCAAGTCCGACGCGTGGGATGTGATGATACAGATCATGCGCATCGTCGGAGCCTTCGAGTTTCTCATGTCTTTCCTCTACCTCCACTACATCGGCTTCCCCGAGAAGCACCAGGCTGGTTTGAGGGTGGGCGTCATGCAGTACGCGCTCCTGGCCGCCGTATCCCTGTATCGCGTCGCGCTTGAGCCCACCAGCGCAAAGAACAAAGCGGTGGCGCTGAAGAGTCTAATCATTCAGGGCGTGTTCCTGGGCATCAGCGTCGTTGGCATGCTCAACGCGCCGAAGCCGCCGAAGAGGAAGACGGCCTGAACGCCCGATCTCGAGCAGACGTGTAAAAATATCTGAAGTGAAAAAATTGCGCGGTTTCATCACTCAACCAGTACAAACCTAATCACATGATCCCCTCGATGCCTGCGTCCGCCTTGGCCAGCTCCGCGAGGAGCGTGTCGTCGAAGAACTTCTGCACGCTCACATCCTCGCTCATCCCCTTCCGTCGCCTCGTCTTCACCATGAACTCCCTCGCGAGCGCCTGCACCGGGCTCGGCTCCAGCGGCCGCAGGACAATGCCGCGGTCCAGCGGGTCGCCGGGCACAACCGCCCAATGATCGAAGTAGCTCTGCCCGAACGCCTGGCCCTGCGTGTGATAGCGAAGATCTGTTTCGAAACCGAACGATTCGATCGCGGGGATGAGCGCCTTGACCGTGTACACCGGAGTACCGGGCTTGGGGTTGTCGGCGATGACGTGCCCGCGGCGCTTGGAGAGCACCGTGTAAATTGCGCTCATGCAATCCGCGGGGGTCTGAATCTCGCAAGCGAACACGGGCTCCATCAGCCTCGGCGACGCCATCAGGAACGATGAATACGCCACCCTGCGCGCGGTGGGGATCACCTGCCCGCCGCCCCTGTGCAGCGGCTGATCCGCGACGATCGCGTCCAGGATCTTAAACTTAACGTTGCGGATGGGCTCGTCGCACAACGGTCCTTCCCTCGTGCCCCACTGGAAACCCTGCACGACGCTCTCCTTGACCGCGTTGAGCAGGGATTTGTCGATTTCACCGGGCAGGGTGTCATCGAGCAGCGCGTTGGAACCCTTCTCGTCCGGGCCGAACGCCCACACGCTCCGCGCGGCGAGGATATCCCAATCGTACTTGTTCTGGAAGAAATCCCCGAGCTTCTTTTTTGGCCACTTGAGTGACACCGTCCCGTTCTCGATGTCCGCCGCCAATCCTTTATCCAGCGGCTCGGCGATCATGGTGATCTTGTTTTTCTTGTTCGGGGTCTCTGCGAAGCACTTCAGGCTGGACGTCTCGACCACGGTCTCGCAGAAGGTGACGACCGGGTCGGCAACCTTGACCTCAACCTCCGAGTACAGCTCGCGAAGGTCCTTCATGATGGAGTCCAGGAAAATCTCGCCCGTGCCCATGATGGTGTGCTCGCCGCTCTCCTCAACCTTCGTCACCGCGAGCGGGTAGGACTTGTTGATCTTACGCAGACCCTCGACCATCTTCGGCAGGTCGCTGGGGTTCAGCGGCTCCGTCGCGATCTTCACCACCGACTGGTTATCAAACGCGAGAGGCCTGAACACGTACGCATCCTCCTCCCCGTACTCCGCCACGAGCGTCGCCGTCTTGCTGATGCTCCCGTCGATGCCCTCGACGAGAACCCATGCACCCGCGGCGACCTCCTCCACGGGGATGCGGTACCTCGCCTGGTACACCCACAGGTTCGTCACCTGCTTCACCGCGCAGTCCTCCTCGTCATCCGGCGAGTACGCCTCGCCCAACACCCGCACGTTCTGACCCTTCTTCAGCGTGCCGCTCATGACCCTCGCGAGCGCGTCGAAGGATGAGCAATCGTCCTTCGGGTAGAGCTTCGCGACCATCACCTGCAACGGGCCGTTCGGGTCGCACGCGCGCATGGTGTTCACGCAGCTTTGGCCGTCGGCGCCGGCGAGGGGGCCCGCGTACGCGTTTTCAACCTTCGCGGGCGCTCCGCCCCTCGCGGTGGGCACGTGCGCGCAGAGCATGTCGACCAGACCGGACGCGTCGCCGAAGATCTTGGTGCACGCGAGTTTGATGAGGGGCTTGGTGTTCATCTTGTACTCCTTGGGTTTGAGCGTCACGCCGAGCTCGGCGAGGACGCGGGCGAAGGACGCCTGGTGCTCGCCCACGGCTTGCGAGTAAATCTTATACAGCGGCTCGAGGATGAACTGCACGAAGGAGCGGTCGCCGCCGCCCGGCGGGGGCTTGCGTCTGAACGTGCGCGTCTCCTCGTTGAAGTACATGTCGCCCCAGAGCCTGCGCGCGAACGCCTGGGTGTCCATGTCTACGCTGCGAATATCCGCGTAGAGCCTCGCAAATGAGTTGAGGGTGAAGGACCAGCCGTACTTTGCGGATCCAAAGCACACGCTCCCCTTGACTGGATCCGCGAACGGCGCGTTCTCGTCGCCCCCGTAGGTGGCCTCGATGATAGCATTGATCTCCTCGAGCGTGTGCCTGATCTTGTGGTACGCGTCCGCGGGGGGAAGCTTGAGCTCGAGGATGAGCCTGTCCACCTTGTTGACAAAGACGCAGATTGGCAGACGCTCCTTCGCGGCGTGCTTGATGAGCCGCTCCGTGCCGCACATCACGCCCTCCACCGCGTCCACCACGAGCATGACGCCGTCACTCAAACGGTAGCTCGCGGAGACCTCGTCGCTGAAGTTGACGTGGCCCGGGGTGTCCATCATGTTGAAGAGCAGGTGCTTGCCCGCGCCGTTTGGCATCACCAGCGACATGGGCACCGCCTTGATGCTAACCTCCCGGTCCTGCTCGTCCAACCTGGTGTCCGTGTATCGCAGCGCCCTATCGTCCGCGTGCACGATCGCGTCGTCCACGTGGTGCGTCTGCTCCACCAGCATGTCGAACAGCGTCGTCTTGCCGTGGTGCAGGTGCCCGGCGACGGCGACGTTCCGCACGAGGTTGGCGTTGCCCATCAGGCCCCGCAGGTACTCCTCGCTCACCTTCAGCTCGAGCGCGTTCTTACCCCGGTCCGCCTCGATCTGCTTCTTTTTCACCGGCGCGATGATGGGCTCCTCGAGCGGCTGCGCGTCCTCGTCCATGATGAGCGTCTCAGTCCCGGGGCCGTACACCTCCTCCGCGGTTGGGTAGTACTTCTTGTCCTCGGCGAGGACGATCGCGTTTTCGAAGTTCTCCTCGGCGTCGTCGCCGTCGACGTCCATGCCCGCGGTGCCGTTGTCGGCATCCCCTTGGGGCCGGTCATTCCATGGGTCGTCCTGTTTCGGATCGCGGATCGAACGGGAGCGGGGCGAGGTTAGCGGCGGGAACGATCCGGCGATCGGAGATTCGCGCTTTTGGATGAGCGGGATGGCGGGAGAGGTATCCTGGGGGATCCGTCGGTGATGGGATCTCACCTGCTGGTCGTTGGCATCCGCCCCATCGTCGCTGTCGCTGTCGTCGCTCAGCTCGGGTCCGATGTAGTTGCCGAACTCGTCGTAGTGCGAGTCCATGGCGCCTCTTTTACCCTAGGTACGGGGGTTCGATCCGAGCGCGCTTCCCCCGCAGTTCGAGGCGTCGCGGCGCGTTCTAGACCTATCGGCTCCGAATCCTGCCCAGTGGCGATGCGTGACTGGCGTTGAACGTCGCCCGCTGAGTCACCTGCGCGCGTGTGGCGGTGTGTGTCTACCAGAGGAGGGGCGGCCGTAATCCTTGGCGCAGATGTCCGACCGATTCGTCGAGTTAATTTGCCGAGTCATTTATTTGAGAAAAAGGTCGGTCGTACAGGTATGGCAAAAATGCCTCGACTCAGCAACCCCCATTCAACAACCGACCGACAGACATGGGCGACACCTGCACGACGTCGGGTCCCTTCGGGGTTTTCCCCGACTGCGAGGGACTCGGCGCGAGCGTGTTTCTCAACCTCGTTTACGGCTACGCTCTGCTCACCGCGGCGGGGTTCATCTCGGACGGCTCCGAGTTGCTCCTCGAGATTCTGTCACCCGGACTTGTGGGCGGATTGCTCCTGCCCATCCTCGGCGCCGTTCCCGACGCGGCGGTCATCATCGCGTCGGGGCTGGGTGCCAGCAAGGAAGATGCGCAAGAACAGGTGAGCGTTGGCATGGGTACCCTCGCGGGGTCCACCGTCATGCTGCTAACCATCGCGTGGGGCGGTTCGCTGATTTTGGGCCGCTGCGATCTGAGCTCCAGGGGCACGGCCATCAACAAGACCCTCACCCCAAAGGCGTCCATCGCCGAGGCCGCGAACAAGACTGGCGTGACCACTGACACGGACACAAAGACCAACGCAATTGTCATGATGGCCTCCTGTGTCACGTTCCTCGTCATCCAGATCCCCGCGTGGATGGGAATGCAGGCCAACAAGAAAATCGACCTGGCCGCAGCCGCTGTGGCGCTCGGTGGCCTCGCGCTTTACTGCGGCTACCAGGTTCTATTCCCCGAGCTTCAGCGCCGTAAGATCGCCGCGGCTCAGGCCAAGGCCGCAAGGAAGCGCGGCGCTATGTTCGCCGCGCACCTGGGCAACACCATGGGTGGCATTCTCATCGACGGCGAGGTCAACGTCCAAGCGCTAAATAAGATGTTCGAGCAGTTCGACTCCGATGGCAACAACGAGGTTGACGTCAAGGAGCTCAAGCTCGCGCTCGTGGCGATGAGCGTCACGATGCAGGACACGGAGATAACAGACGGAGACGTGGAGGTTTGGCTCAAGGAGTTTGACAAGGACGGCGACGGTCTCATCTCGCGTGCAGAGTTTTGCGCGGGGATGACGCACTGGGTGCTGGAGCAGGCCAAGAATCTCTCGGTCCGCTCTAGGCGCCCATCCTTCGAGGGATCCTTACGGGAAGGGGGTCGTCACGAACTGTCCGCCGCCAGGGGCCCGGCGCACGCGGGTCTCGAGCCTCTGCTCGGGTCAACGCCCGAGCAGGAAGCCGGCGACGGACAGGGAGAGGAGGACGAGAGCGACGTCGAGGAGGAGGACGACGAGGAGCCAATGACAAAGTCGCAGATCATCAAGAAGGCGATTCTCTTCCTCGCGATCGGCATGGCCATGGTGACACTTTTCGCCGATCCCATGGTTGGCGCGGTGAGCTCCCTGAGCAAAGCCTTGGGCCTGCCCTCGCCGTTCTTCGCATCCTTCGTCCTCACGCCTTTTGCGTCCAACGCGTCAGAGCTGGTCAGCTCCTTGTACTTCGCGAGCAAGAAGCGCAAGAAGAACATCTCGCTGACCTACTCGCAGGTATACGGCGCCGTGACCATGAACAACACAATGTGCCTCGGGCTGTTCATGGTGGTCATGCGCGCGCAGGGCCTCGAGTGGACGTTCTCGTCCGAGACGCTCACCATCGTGCTGGTCACTCTCCTGGTCGGGTACCTCGGCGCGAGCCGGGAAACTTTCAAGTCGAGGCTCGCGGTTCCCGTTCTGGCGCTCTACCCGCTGTCGATCGCGCTCGTGTGCTTCCTGGACTTCGTCGTCGGCTGGAACTAAGCCGAGAGCCGTGCGCACGCGACGACCTATTCGTACTGTATCTATTCATGCAACATCATTTCACTTCAAGTTGAAACCGGTTGCGTCACTCGGATAGACTCGGTTTCCTCGCCACAATCCTCGCCGCCGTCCCGAATGTGTACTCTCTCACCTCCACCTCAGCCCCGAGCTCCTCGAGCATCTCACCCACCCGCCCGACCGCCACCGTGGACCTTATGCTCGCGCTGAGGTACCTGTACGCCTTGGGGTCGTTCATGAACACCGCCGCTATCCGCGGCATGACGCGCTCCAGCCAAAGTTCCAGCACCCACCGCACGCACGCGTTACCCGGCGGGAACGCGTCCAACACGACCACGAAACCGCCGGGCTTGGTCACCCGGTACATCTCTCCCACGCCCTTGTCCAGATCCGGGAAGTTTCGCAGGGTGTACACCGTCGTGACCACGTCGAATGAATCGGTTTCGTATTGCAAGTCGCACACGTCCCCGAGGGTGAACTTCGCACCGGGATTGACCTTCCTCGCCTCATCCAGCATCACCTTGGAGCAGTCCATGCCCTCGACATCCAGCGCCATGCCGCGGTAGTACCATCCGAAGAACCACGTGACCCATCCGGTGCCGCACCCGACGTCAAGGATCTTAGAACCCGGTTTCAGCACCCCTGTGCGGCCCGCTAAGCGGGTGAGCGCGAGGAGCCTCCAGATCGTGGTGTTCCCGAGCGATATGAAGTGGTTCAGCAGGTCGTAGGTGGGCGCGACGCGATCGAACATGTCCGACACGAATGCCAGCTTGTCTTTTCCTCGAAGCTTGAATCCCTCCAGGGGCGCGTGCGCATCGAACGAGGACCCAACCATCGCCGCGAAGCCCCTCGGGCCCGTCGGCAGTTGACGTGGCCTAACAATTCTGATTTTTCGCAGTAAAGTCACGGAAAGTTTTTCGTGGGTGGTGTCCACACCTGTCGGTCGGAATGTGCTGGACACGTTTAACACACTTTCAAGCGCGAAGAGCCCCTGAGAGGGTGCCCGCGGTTTTGACCCGCGTTCAACACCATCCGGACGAAACTTTTGCATTGAGGTGAGCACGGGTATCCTTCGCACCCGGCCGAACCCCGATATTCGCGCACTCCGCGCGTCCCTGTCGGTCACCCCAAAAAAGGGATTCGCGATCGACATGCCCAGCTCCTCACCTTCCGCGCCCCTCGCCTCCCCAGGCACCGCCATGGTCGTCGGGGCGGCCGACATCGAGAGACCGTTGAGCCCCCCAGCCGCGGGCAAAAGTCATGATAGCGAGGATCTGAAGTTCGGGTTCAACGACGTGCGCACGCAGAGGCGGCAGCTCCGCGGCAGGCAGGGGATAACAGCCGCTGGCGTGTTCCATGACGAGTCTCGCGAGATGCCGGAGCCCAGGCGCAAGCTCATCGAGACGCCTTCGGCGAAGCGTGAAAAGGAGAAGTGCGACCAGAACATGTGGCACCTCATCGGCCCGTCCGCGCCGTGCCACGCGGAGGACAGCTCAACGCAGAAGCACCGTAACTGCAGAGAACCCCCGCCCGAGCGCCGGTCCGAGCGATACCCGCAGCAAAACATCCTCAACAACTCTCTGCCCAGAGGCGCAGAGGTGAGGGAGTGCAACTTCAAGTACGAGCGGGACCCGTTGACGGGGAAGGGGTCGTACCGCGGGCAGAGGATCCCGATGGAGAACTACGAGATCATGGCCGATGAACGCGCCAGCAAGATCGAGAAGCAGAGGGTCGAGAACAGGATGAACCGAACGATGCACATACGCGAGAGCGAGGAGGTGCGGAGGAACAACTACAACATCTTGACGGGCGTCAGCAACGACGGCCGCGCGAGGAACGTCGGCGCGTCGGGGCGACGGTCGCCGGTGGATGCCCCCGTCGAGGTGAGACCTTCCATCCTGCAGAACGCGCAGGGGGAGAAGATGAGGTTCATGGCGGACACGCCGACGTATCAGACGCGGGGCGTGAGAAACCGGCGATGATGGATGTCACCTCGTCACCGAGGGGGCCGCGGCTCTTGTAAATCTCTGTAGCATCTGTTCCGTGTTGATTGACAGGCTATTCTAGCCGATTAAAACTACACCGTAGGAACAGTGACTGTTCCCACGCGTGGCGGTCGGAGACCGCTCGTACAAACGCACACAACGCGCGTGCCCATTTAACTTCCCCCTCCACCCCTGAAAGGTGACAGCGCCGAGAAAAATCCCAAACATCCGACACAGCGTGTCAGCACGAGACTCGCGTCACCCCTCGATGGTCTTCTGCGCCAGCCTTCGAACGCGCCTGTTGTACTGGCTCGGGTCCTCCTGGAACAGCTGTGCAGCCTCCGGGTTCGCGGGCGAGCTCGGGTTCGGGTCGGTGAGTAGCGACTGGATCGACGTGAGCAGGGTGCACACGTTGTGAATGGGCGACCACTGGTCCTGAATGATGTCCATGCAGAGCGTCCCGTCAGAGTACACGTTGGGGTGGAACACCTCCGACGTGAACCTGACTCGCGGAGGTTTCTCGGGGTACTGCTCGCCGAACGTCATTCGCAGTGAGAACACGCCGCCTGCGAGACGTAGATTCGGGTCGCGCGGGTCACTCGGATGGTCCTGGGTTTGTTGGGATGTTGTGCGACGGGACGAGAGGATGCGCGAGGGCGTGTTGGTTGGTTGACTTCGCGCCCGCACCTTCCCAGGCTGTCTCGTCGGGGCCGAAGATGGTGGCGCTCCAGACGAACAGGTTATCGTCACTGTGGGGGCTCGCGCTGCATCCCTGTCGTCGCGAATCGTGTTTTGGGCGTCGAAGGTCAGCGGAACGGTCGGGGGCGAGCGCTCGAGGGTCGTTTTCTCGCCCAGCCGCGTCAGGAACGAGGGTTGCGCGGGAGGGGCGCCCTTCCGCCGTGCGCGGCGGTCGATGCGTCTCGGTGGGCGCGCGAGGGATGAGAACTCACGTCAGGAGGCTCGGTCTTGATGGCCTTCAGGTCGGACTGCAGCCTGAGCACGGCGGCCGTCTGCTGGCACGACGCGCCCGCCATGGCCCCCTCGGCTCGAACTTTCGGGTTAGTCGGGGCGAGGTGGGATTATTGTTGGCTCGGCTCGGGTTGTCGGCTCGGGTTTAGCGACGCGTGGGTGTCGAACGCGGTCGCTCGTCGGCGTCTTGATGCGAGTGAAGCACCGCGGAAAGATCCGCTGGGCGTGCGCAAACGCGAGTGCGGTCTCGGGGCGCAGAGGCCGGCGGTCCAGCTGGACAGTCCTTTTCTCACGAAACTATTTCCCGGGTGTGACTGGGCCGCTTTGGCGCGTTTTGCTTTTGGCCGATTTTTGTAACTGACTCGCATATGGGGAATGCTTTTCATCGCTCGAACCAGAAAAGGCCGGGTGGACCGATCGATCCACGAGATCTCGGACTTTTTTGGAGCCTCTTCGCTTGGTGAGGATATCGTTCGTTCCCATCGGGGGTAGGGTCCCTGTGGCGCACACTCAAGAGAGCCGCGACCTCCCGACGGGCAGCATGGCCTGCATCATCGGTGTCGCCTCGACGACGGCGAGCGGTCTCGCCGCCGCCTCCTGCGCCCGCCGCGGGACGCGCGCCACCCGGGCCGCGCCCCGCCTCGGCGTTCGCCGTGCCGGCGGATTCGCGGCGGGCGCCCCCGTCGTCGCGTGCACCGCGAAGCGCGCCTCCCTCCGCGCCGGTGCGGCGGTGACCCCGCTCGCGGCCATCGCTGAGCCGGACGCCAACGCTAAGGCCGCCTCGCTCAGGCCGAGGAAGCACGCCGGCCAGGCGGACGAGTTCATGAAGCTAGCCGCGGCGGGTCACAACCTCATCCCTCTGTACAGGCGCCTCTTCAATGATCAGCTCACGCCCATCCTCGCGTACCGGTGCCTCGTCAAGGAGGACGAGCGCGACGCGCCCAGCTTCCTTCTCGAGTCCGTCGTGGGCGGCACACAGACCGGTCGTTTCTCGTTCCTGGGTTCCAGGCCCTACATGGAGGTGAGCGATCGCGCGCATCCCCCGCCGCGACCCGTGATCAACCCCGCCCCGGCCCTCGCGTCGCTTCGCGACCGCTGAAAATTCCCATCCCCGACCTCCCCCCTTCCGCGCGCAGGTGATGGCCAAGGAGAACCACGTGTCCATCCTCGATCATCTCAAGGGCGAGCGCACTCGGTCCGACGAGACCGACCCGATCACCGTCGCAGGTAAGATCTCCGAGCGGTGGAACCCCTGCCGTACGCAGGGCCTCCCCGAGTGCTTCACCGGCGGCTGGGTCGGGTACATGGGGTACGACACGGTCCGATACCAGTACCTCAACAAGCTCCCGTTCGAGGAGGCGCCCGACGACGACCGCGCGCTGCCGGACTTGTGCCTGGGTCTGTACCGCGACGTCGTGGTGTTCGACCACGCCACCAAGCAGCTGTACGCGGTGCACTGGGTGGACACGACCCTCCACGACGGGGACGCGGCGGCGGCGCTGACCGAGGGCGAGGAGTCCCTGGACGCGCTCGTCAGGGCGCTTCAGCCGGATTCGGTTCCCACGCTGCCGTTCGGCGAGGTGTCCATGAGCCTGACGCAGCCGCCGACGCCTCCCGCGGACAGCACCATGTCCAAGGAGGAGTTCCTCGCCGCCGTGGCGGACACCAAGGAGCACGTCAAGGCTGGCGACATCTTCCAGCTCGTGCTGTCGCACAGGTTCCAGAGGAGCACCTACGCGGACCCGTTCGACGTGTACCGCGCGCTGCGGGTGGTGAACCCGAGCCCGTACATGATCTATCTGCAGGCGCGGGGCAGCATCCTGGTGGCGTCGTCGCCCGAGATTTTGTGCCGCACGGATAAGGAGCGGACCGTCGTGAACCGACCGCTGGCGGGTACTCGGATGCGGGGTAAGACCGAGGAGGAGGACGCCGCGCTGGAGGTGGACCTCCTCGCGGATGAGAAGGAGAAGGCCGAGCACGTCATGCTGGTGGACCTGGGCCGCAACGACGTCGGGCGGGTCAGCAAGGCTGGAACCGTCAAGGTGGAGAAGCTGATGGAGATTGAGCGGTACTCGCACGTCATGCACATCTCGTCGACGGTGACCGGATCCCTCCTGGACGAGCTCGGGCCCTGGGACGTGCTCCGCGCGGCGCTTCCGGCGGGCACGGTGAGCGGCGCGCCCAAGGTGCGCGCGATGCAGATCATCGACGACCTCGAGGCGACCCGACGCGGCCCTTACGGCGGCGGCATCGGATACGTGGGCTTCACGGGCGAGATGGACATGGCGCTGGCGCTGCGCACGATGGTGGTGCCCACGGCGCACACGGATAACATCTATAAGTTCAGCAAGGAGGCGTCCGAGCCCCCGCGCGCCAAGCGCGAGTGGGTGATTCACCTCCAGGCGGGTGCCGGAATCGTCGCCGACTCCAATCCGGAGAGCGAGTACCAGGAGACTGTGAACAAGGCGGCAGCCTTGGGGCGCGCCATCGACCTCGCCGAGGAGGCGTTCGACGTGTAAACCCGCCCGCGCGCGTGCCGAGAGACGTAGGCGTCGCTTTTTTTATCGTCCGTGGTTTGGTTAAAAGTCTAGTCGAGTTGTCTTCGTCCATTCGTCATCCCGAAGTATGAAAGGGTTTTGCGTCGTCCCCGGCGGGAAGCGAGACGCCGGTTACGTTTCCCGCGTCCCCGGCTTCCGGCTGGTGCGTCTGCGCGGTGGCGGCGCCAACCTGATACCCCTGATACTGCTGCATGAGCGTCGCCGCGTACTGCTGCAACATCTCCGGGTTTTGCATCATCGCAGCCATCATGGGGTTACTGGCGTACGCGGCCATCAGCTGTTGCTGCAGGGCCACCCGCTGCATCTCCTCCGTGAAAATCTGCTGCTGCTGCAGGGTGGCGTAGGCAGCCGCCTGCGGGTTCTGGGTGACGCTCGGAGCCGGCGCGGCGACGGGCGCGGGCGCGGCGACGCCGCCGAAGAACGACGGCGCCCCCGCGGCGGCGTTTTCTCTCTTCAGAGCCGCCGCGATCTCCGCTTCCGGGTGCGTCTGCTGCGCCTGCTGCTGCGCCTGCTGCACCTGCTGCTGCTGGTGCTGCGCCATCATCGCGGCGTACGCCTGCTGGTAGGCTGCGAGAGGGTTGACCACCGCCGCGGGAGCCTCCGTTTTGTCGGGCGGCTTGGCCGCCGCCTTAGCCTTCTTCGCGGGTGGAACCTCGACCGACTTGGGCTTGGGCCTCTTCGGAGCGGGCTTGGCCGTGAACGCGCCGAGGCCGAGGAGGAGCTCGGCGGCTTCGTCGTGCTCGTCGTCCAGCGCCTCCTCCTCCGCCTTGGCCCTCGCCGCCGCCGCCTCCGCAGCCTCCGCCGCCCGCTCAGCCTTTTTCGCAGCCTCGGAAGCCTTCGCCGCCGCGTCCGCCGCGCCGTTTGACGCCGGCGCTGCTTCGCCCTTCACCATTTTGCTCGCCGGCGCCCCCTCCTTCTTCGCATCCCCCTTCTTCACGTCCTCCTTCTCGACCTTGACCTCGACGGTCTTGGCCCTGGCGGCCGCCGCGACAGCCTCCTCGCGTTCGATCGCGGCGATCGCCGCCGCCGAAGCCTTCCCGTAAGTCCTGACCTTGCCGCCGTTGAGAGTGACGTCGGCGTGCCGGGCGCCGTGGAGCATCATCGCGCGCACCTGCAGCTTATCCTCGACGTTGTGCGCTCGAAGTCCGCGCGCCATCGCCAGGCACTCGCCCACGCTCTCCGGGGAGACGAAATCGAGGGCAACCTTGAAGCAGCCGCGAAGGTTCCGGACCTGGTGCGCGCATCCCGCCGGGACGAACACGGCGTCTCCCTCCTTCTGATCGAAAGTCCAAGGCTTGACGCCGGTGTCCCGCGCGAGCGCCGCCAGATCCGCTTCGGTGAGAAAGACGCGAACGTCGTGAATCGGGTGGCCCGTGGGCTTCTTCCCGCCGTCCTGCGTCGTCCCTTCGGGCGCGACGTCGCCGAGCGCGCCTTCGCCCATCTTCGCCTGGAGCCAAGTCTCCAGCTTCTCGAAATCTCGCCTGCGGAAGATGTCCCACCTCGCGCCCTCGACGGGCTCGTCTCCCTCGGCGCCCCTCGGCTCCGCGTGAAGCAGGACGTTGACCGCGTCGGCCATGTCCCGATGGAGCCTCGTCACCGAGTCCCCCGCGCCCTTCTGCTCCTCGCGGCCGTACGCGACGTACGACTTGGGGCCGAGATCGGGCGGGACCCACTCCTTGGGCAGCCTGCACGACAAGTTGAGCGGGCCGTCCACCGGGTTGGTGTACGGCTGAAACGGGAGCATGCGCACGAAATCGGCGTAGTGCCTCGGGAGCTTCTGCTTGAACTCCTCCTCCGAGGGCCAGTCCTTGACCTTGAGCATCTCGGCTCCCGGCTGTTTGAACCCCCGGAAGAACTCCTCGACGCCGACGCTCCTGCGCTCGCCGGTTTCGCACACCAGCACGTCCACGCTCCTATCCGTGATGGCCGCCGTCACCCCCGCGGGGGTCCAGCACCCCGGTAGGTCGCCCTCCACCCCGCGGACCACCACCGGGTCCCCGCGGCGCCAGTGCCTCTGAAAGTGCGCCAGCGCCGCCCCCGCGACGTCGGCGCCGTGCCGATTCGGGTCGATGTCCGAACGCCGCGGCGCCCACACGGGACACGAATCGTCGGGCTGGGACGACGCTCGAACCGTCGCGTCGCTCGCGACGCCTCCGCCGGCGAAAGCACTCCGCGACGCGGTGGACGATCGCTTGGAGCGTCCAGACGCGTTGGACGCGGCGGCGCATCTCGCGCACGGCTTGGCGTCCTCCTCCGGCTTGACCTTACCTCCGAGGTCGCCGTACTCGTCGACGAGCGCGGCGAGGTCGGAGAGCGGGTCCGGCATGGCGCGAGCGGCGTCCAGCGAACGTTTCGAGGTGACGCTGAAGCTGCGAACCTTGAGGCTCATCCCGTTGGTTCGAGCCTTGGCGAGCGCGTCGTCGTCCTTCGCCCCGGCCACGCAGTGCGGACACGCGGTGGAAACCTCGGGGGCTCCAGCCTCGGCGCGAGCACGCCTGACCTCGGCGCAGCACTCGAGGCAAAAGTCGTTCTCGCACCCGTCGCAGTGCCTGAAGCAGTCGGCGATGCTGTTCGCGCATCGGTCGCACACCAGCCGGTACGTCCCGCCCGGCATCAGCTCCGGGCGCTCGTCGCCCGAGCCCTCCCCACCGACGGTTCTCTCGGCGCGGATCTGCTCGGCGACGTCGCGGATGCCGCGGCTCATTTGTTCCAGCGCGTACCTCGCCATCGCCTTCGCGGCCTGCGCGTCGACGCCCGAGCTCAGCGACGACGCGACGGGGGCCGCCTCCGTCTCGATCGCGATGTCCGGAGGCGCGACGAAGGCGCCTTTGTCGGGACTCCGCCTCGCGGCGCTCCGGCCTCCTCCCCCGCCCCGAGCCTTCTTCTCCGAGGATCGATCCGCGGAGCCCTTGCCGGGCGCCGGGTCCACGCCGCCGTCCTTGCCCGGGGTTTTGGTCGCCGCCGGGTCCCCGCGCGCGGGTCTGCTCCTCGACCCCCGCGCGGGCGGCGGCGGCATCTCCGCCGGAGGGTCCCTTCCACCCTCGGGCGCCGCGCTCTTGGCCGGCTTCTCGGCGCTCTTGGGCGCCGCGCTCTTGGCCGGCTTCTCGGCGCTCTTGGGCGCCGCCGCCTTGCGGTCCGCCTTGGCCTTCTGCTTGCTCCTGCGCTCCAGGTACCTGTTCACGGCCGTGACGGACCTGAGCGACTTCATGTTCTCCCCCTTGGCGTACTCGCCTATCCGGTTGCAATCGTGGAAGGGTTGCTCCTCGCGGGTGGCCGGGTCGAATCGCTTGTAGATGATGTCGCAGTGGTCGCCGCCGCCGGGTCTCGGCGTGACTTTCTTCCAGATGTCCTCCTGGTGGAGGACGTAGCCCTCGATCGGGGGCTTGGTGGACGCGGAGGCGTCTCGGGAGCGCGAGCTTCGGCCGCCCGACTGGGGCGCCTCGGCGGTTTTCGACGCCCTCCCGCCGGCGGGCTTCTCCGCGGACTGCGTGGCGGACTTGGTGCTGCCGCCGCTCTTCGCGGGTGTGCTCGCGCGCGTGTCCCGCTGATCCCTGCCGCGGGTCTCCCGTCGCCCCTCGTCCTTCTTGGCGGACTCAGGGGGCCTGTCGCTCTTAGCCAGCGTGCCAACGCCGGGGGGCGGGGGCACGTAAACCTCCGGCGCCTTGCGCTCACGCCTGCCGAGACCGCGCGAGCGGTTGTACTCCGCGGCGTCCTGCTGCTGCAGCTGCCTGATGAGCGCCTCGGTCTCGTCGTCCATGTCCGACGGGGCCACCATCGTGATCGACAGCCTCGGATCGAGGGCTCGAACGACGACGACGATCGGAGGCGCGAAAAAGTTCAGCCCTTTTCGCGCTCGCCGCCTCTGGGCCGCGCTCCCGGGCGATCAACGGCGCCTCGGACGGCCGGTCGCGGCCACGGGTTGACGCGACGGGTCGCTGCGACGGATCGCTGCGCCTCTGCGACACCACTCCCCGCGGGGTTGCCCGCTTGTGACTGACCAAACCCTGGCCCGCCGGAGGTTCAAAATCCAACTGCCAGCGCGACAATTTTCGCTTTCCCGTCGTTCCGGTTGGTCGCGCAATTCGCCTCCGCCGCGCCGTCCTTCTCACACGCCGGAGCGTCGGCAGCGCCCGAAGGACACGGTCTTGCGTTTAGATGGGTAAGAGACCCAAGGGTCCTCCCGTCCTGAGCCTCTCCGCCAGCGCCGACGCCACCACCCCAGGGCAGTCCGCCAAGCTCGCGTCGCCGCCGCCGCCGCCCGTCACGTTCGAGGACATCGACGAGTTCCAGGATGAGCTCAGGAGGCAGAAGCAGGCCAACACCGCGCAGCTGATCCTGCAGGCCTTTGTAATCGGCAGCCTGATCGTCCGCTGGTTCAGAGACAGAAACAAAGGCAGGAAACCGAAGAAGCCCCGCACGCCGCCGTCCGGCGACAGCTGAGCGGAAGGCGCCCACCCTAGGAAAAGTAGATTTGCAGAGATGCCGAAGGAGCCCCGGAGGGAGCAGGCCATCACCTACCGGCCCCTCGCCGGTGGCATCGGCCTCGGACTCCCCAACGCGGGACTCGGCATCAGCCTCGGGCTCGGCGGCGTCCAGCCCGCGGCCCCGACGGCGCACCCGACGATCGACGGAGGTAACCCTAGGGAAGGGCTCGACGAGGGGTCGCGCATCGGCGGCGCCGAGACGCGACAGGAGATCCTCCCCGTCACCGACGCCGGCCTCGGCGACGACTTCATAGACTTCGACGACGACCCGGAGCTCCCCGCGGATGCCATTCACGAGCTTCCGCTGGTGCACGCGCCGGCGAGCGACGACGACGACGACGAGGGGAACGAAGCGGAAGAGGACGGCGCCGGCGTCGCCGACGCTTGGGCCGACGACGTCGACGACGATCCAAACGCTGACCCCCGGTGGTGCCCCCCCGGCACCGCCGCGAGGCTCGCGCGGGTCAGGTCGCCGCTCATACGTCTGCACCAAGAGATCGTGGACTTTTGCCGGTACCTCGAGCCCACCGCGGAGGAATCGTCCGCGAGAACCGCGGCGGTTGAGCGGGTGCGGGGGGCGGTGCTCTCGATCTGGCCGGGCGCGAGGTTCGAGGTGCACGGGTCCTTCGCGACGGGCATGTACCTGCCAAACTCCGATATCGACGCCGTGATACTGGGCAGCGGGTGCAAGTCCCCGGCGACCTGCCTCAAGGCGCTGGCGCTGTCGCTATCGCGGAAGGGGATGGCGAGGAAGATCCAGCTCATCGCGAACGCGAGAGTGCCCATTGTAAAGTTCGAGGAGCGACCCAGCGGATTCCAGTTTGACGTATCCTTCGACGTCGCGAACGGACCGGCGTCCGCCGAGATCGTCCGAGCGAACATGCGCCGGTTCCCAGCGCTCAGGCCGCTGACGACGGTTCTCAAGGCTTTCCTGCAGCAGCGAGCTCTTAACGAAGTGTACACGGGCGGGGTGGGGTCTTACGCCTTGCTGTGCATGGTTATGGCGCACCTGCAGCTGCACGATTCGAAGGAAACCGCGTACTCGTGGGCCGGGGACGGGGGCGGCGAGGCCGCAGATGAGGGTTGCCTGGGTGTCTTACTCATAGACTTTTTCGAGCTATACGGGCGTAGGCTCAACATGGAGGAGGTTGGGGTGTCTTGTCGAGGCGGCGGCGCTTTTTTCGCGAAGAAGGACAAGACCTGGTCGGATCCCGGCAGGCCCTTCCTGTTGGCCATAGAGGACCCCCAGGACCCCACGAACGATCTGGGCAGAAACTCATACGGCGTGAGGCAGATCAAGTCCGCGTTCGAGCACGCGTTTACGCTCCTGACCGCGCCGGTGGCGAGCAAGAAGGAGTTTCTCCTGCGGAAGATTGTCCGAATGGACCCGAAGGTGACGCGGAGGCGGCAGCCGCCGAAAGAACCAGGGGCGATCGCCGGCGTGTCGGCGGATTTCCCGCAGTACGTGAACAGACCGTACGAGGAGGCGCAGGACAGGCCCGACGGAAGGGAGAGGGGAACGAAGAAGAGGAAGGCGGCGAAGACGCCGCAGCGTG
>MDTE01088093.1_pt1 | contig 24175 bp, 24 predicted proteins | sample 811231 | NCBI WGS metagenome assembly MDTE01 (sample SAMN05326651, study PRJNA326480) | marine metagenome | isolation source: seawater | place: Indian Ocean: Red Sea | collected 2010 | reverse complement strand
TATATGGACCTTGAGTAATTGGACCAACACCAGGAGAGAATGAAGAATGATTTTCAGTTGCTGCACCCTGACCATTGTTACCTGGATATGTTGTGGTAACAGATCCACCAGCAGCAAGGGTAGTTACAATTCCAACACAAGTGTGAACTGCAGAAATGACATTTGCACAAGAACCAAAGTCTTGATTGGAACCAGTTGCAGAGTCTGCATAGATTCCAGTATCACGAACTTGAGTCCAACCAGTATAACCTGTACCAAACTCAGTATTAGTAATACAAGATTTAGCAATACCTGCAGAGAACTCAAGCATATCATTAAATGCCGTGAGATTTGCTGCCCCAGTGATTAGGTCAGAGTTGAGTTGTGTACCTACACCAACAACTTTGTTATTACCACCTCTAGTGATGTTATACATCGTTGCTCTCATGGTGTCTTTGACTGCACCAACATACTCAGTTCTAGATGTAGATAGTGAGAAAGCACCACCGTTGTAATCAGTACTTGTAATATAACCTACTGCATTCTCTGCAATATAATCTAGATTCATTCTGATGAGTCTTGCACCATCAAAGAATCTGTCGGAAGAAACACCCGATAGTGGGTTAAATGCTACAGCAGCAGCACCACCCGTTGCATCAGGACCAACAAAACTTAGGTCAGTAATGTGGCAACCATTATTAACATGGAAGAGGTCTAAAGAAGAATTTGATGCACTTACCTGGCAGTTTCTTAGTTCTAGACCCTCAACAGCAACGAACTTACCGAGTACAATTGGGTTTGCTTCCTGATAAAGACCAGGATATACTTTAATGGTATCACCTGCTTCTGCAACTGCCGCAGCAGCCTTAATTGTTAGTTTTGGATGACTATCTGTCAATCCAGTATTGTTGTCATCACCAGACTTAGCAACAAAGATTGTCTTTCCAACTGGTCTGTATGCATTAACTTGAACCTGTCCTACACCGTTAGATGGTGATAGTGTAATTCCAATTCCTGCGGTGATTTGGGTAACAATACCAGAAAGTGCAGCACCATTTCCAAGGTAAGAAACTGCGGTAATAGTATTAACACCAACAGTATCTGCATCAATACCTGAGAAAGTACTAAGACCAGTAACATTGATGCTATCTAATTGTGATAGACCTAAGTTGTCTCTGAAAGTTTGAGAAGTTACAGTGTCAATTCCACTGATATTTTGCAATTCTCTTGAACTACTAATTACTGTCTCTGCTGTAGTTCCAATTCCTACACTAAGTTCTGCAACAGTAGAAACACCAGTTACATTAGAGTTTACAGAAGTAAGTTGAGTAACTTCTGCATTAGCAATAGTAGAAACACCAGTAGCATTAAAATTAGTTACCGTTGTTTGTTGTTCTACTTCAAGAGTTTCAAAGGTACTAATACCAATAACAGTCAGGTCATTTAACTGGTCAAGACCAAGTGATACCTGAATTGTATTGATACTAGTTGCATCAATAGCAGTAAGTCCTTTAAGTGAACCAATGTTTGCAGTGCTTGCAAAAGAAATATTTGAAGTGACAATACCAGATGCGTTAATGTCACCAAGGACATCTAACTCAAAGTCTGGTAAATTGGTATTGATGCCAACGTAGTTCTGTGCAGGATTATATGTAAGTCCACCTGGATTTACAAATGCACTAGCATCAGTATTTGTATTTTTCGCAAAAAGAATATATTGATTCTGATTATCTGTCTGATTCTGAACAGTGATGGAAAGGGCAGCACCAACCGAACGATATGCAGTACCCGTAATATCAATGTTATAAACACCTGCCATTCTATCAGCAGGTAAAATACCACCACTAATAGCAGATGCGTCTGTTAATGCATTTGCTGTAGATGCAGTACCCGTGATATTAATATCATATTCTCCAAGCAACCTTCCTCTTGGAACAACACCATCAAGTATTTGACTAGCATCTGTTAGAACATTTGCTGTTGTAACACCGATAGGATAGAAACCCGATAATCTTGCCGATGGAATGGTGCCACTAAGTATCTGAGAAGCATTAGTTAATTGTGTTGCCGTGGAGGCAGTACCAATCAAATCTCCAATGAAACTACTGGCTCTTACAGTAGAAGCACCAACGATACCGTTATTTTGTAAATTTAAATTATCATTTATTGCTAACTCCTCTATCCTATTTGTAGAAGAGTTGGCTACTAAGGGATATCTGTCCGCCATTAGACTCTAAGTTCGGTGTACTTTTTCTTATACTATATAGGTCAGAACGAAGAACGTCACTTATCGTACTTAGACAAATCGGTGTTTTGTAAACTCCGAATTTGTTTAGTTAACTTATCAATATCATCACGAAGAGACCTGGATGCTTGGAGAAGAGACCAAGCAAGCATCTGCTTTCCTGCTCTATTTTCTCTTAATGTCGATGATAGTGCTATAATTCCACGACCTTCTGGTTCATACTGAGAAACGGTTTGATCTCTTTTTTGCTCTGCTTGTGAAATAGCATTATCATAATCACCACAATTCGATGGATTTTGGGCACTTGTTCCCGTGTAACCAACTCCAACCGATGAACCAGAACTACTTCCTGCTCCAACATCATCACTACTGATAGTTACTGTTTGTCCCTTCGTAGCATATGTAGTTGTAACATAACTCCACCCACGACCAGTATTTGATTGTTGTGTAACAATCTTTACTGGCCATTGAAAGTTTCCTATATTATAAGGAGCATTTCCTCCACCAACTTTTGGTTCTTTAACAGCAGCAATATCTTTTCCTTTTTTGATTCTAATCCTATCATGTGCAGTTTCTGGTCTCCATCTTTGCTGTGCTGATGGATCACCATTTTTAACATAGAATACACTATGTCCTACACCTAGGTTGCCACTTCCTAGAACTCCAATTTTTTCTGGACTATGTGGATTTGCTGTAAAATCAAATGCAGCATCTGGGTCTTCATCTTGCCTAATAGCAAAGAATGAAGTAATTCCTGATGTATCCTTTGCCGCAGTATCAAGGAAGTAACATCCAATAGAAGTTAAAATTCCAACAGTGAATTCTTGTTCGGCAACTGCTTGTGTTGCATTTTCTGACAATATTAATGTTTGAATATCAAACTCATCTTGCCTTGGGATACCAAATTGATCTTGATATTCTATTATCTGAGTAGCAGTTCCAATACCAATAACAGTAGCAAATCCAACCGCAAAAACATCTGCGGGATTTGTATTACCAGAGACGAAAGGTTCATTTAAACCAATTCTTTCTCCTCCAGTAAACAGTGTTTCAACATCAGTGAGACTTCCAGCACCAAAATGCCTGAAAATATTACTGCCCGCATCAATACCACCTATGAGTGTCGTTACAATTCCAACGTAGTCAGTGAAACCCAATCCAGTAACTTTTGGAATATCTTGTGCATCAAAGTATTCTGGATTTTCTACATTATCAATAATTGCATCACCAACTTTAATAAATGGAGGGTAATCTAGAACATCAGCATTAACTTCTTCAAAGGTACTAGAATGAATTCCTAAAACATTAGAACCAGTCCTTACAATGCCCTGAAACTCACCAATCAGAGTAGAACCATAGTCCATATCTGCTGGTTTTGAGTAAAATTTTAAGGCATGATAATTTTCCTGTCTCTTAAGACTATCAATTTCTTTACACTCATACGTTGTTACAGTACGAGGACCAGAAAATGCTTTTGAATATCTAGTTGAACTGCTTGTAACTACCCATTCAAGACCACTCCTACAACCAGCAGCAATTCTTGCTTTATAAGCATCTGCTACTGCAGTAAGAGTTGGATTTATTATATCAACCTTGCTTTGTGCATCCCTATCAATATTTTTAATAACATCATCCATTTTGTCCAATGTCACATCAACCAACTTTAGTTGGTCTAAGACACCTTCACGTTGCTTGATTTTTGACTCAAGTTCTTCCTTCAGTTCGTTAATAATATCTTGTGTCGTGGACATGAATGTAGATTAAGATAATATGTTCAAATTATTTATAGGTCACCATTGGGTCTCTCTTCGGTCATAGTCCCATCCACCAACCAAGAAATCTTTTGCATCACCTGGATAATCCTTTGCAGATTCTCCTTCATAAGTTACATGGAGTTTCTTACTATGGTCTCTTGGATCTAACCAACGTGCTACCCAAACTTCATAAAAACAATCAATATTTGATGCATTTCCAGATTTAACTATGACTTTTCTTCCCCAAGGGATTGAATCAACAAATAAATCTTGAGATGAACCAATTGGTGTAAGAGTCACAGTGATTGATTCTGGGTCAACAAGACCATCCCAATATTCTGGTAATTCAATTGTATTATTTCCAGTTAAACGTCCACGAACATAGATTCCTGGTTCTGGTCCTTCAGCAATCAGGTGACGAATTCTAGTATTCTCTTTTCTCCAATGAGGAACATCAAATGCACCAATTGGTTTATTGCCAGTAGCATAACCATTAACCAATGGAATTGCTGCTGTTGGTGCAGAAACTACACCAGCAACAGTCTCTGCTCCATTGACGATTGCCTTTGCATTATCAATAGAAATACCATTACCAATGTTTATAGCATTTTTTAGGTCAACACCATTTTTAAGACTTAGAGCATTCTTAATTGTTGTTCCAAGTTTTGTTGTGAGACCAGTAAATGTACTAACAGCCATGACATTAAAAATGCCAATGACATTTGCAATTCCCGTAACTTCAAGTGAAGCAGGAACTGATAGTCCAGGAAGAGGAGGACCAATCATACATGCTGCTCTAGCAACACCAATTTGTGGTGATGCTCCAATATAAACAGGTCCATTTAGAACTGCTGTTCCTGGTGTAACTCTACCAGTAGCAGTCAAAAAAGAAGTGTCAACTTGTCCTACAATTAGTTTATCACCAACTGTTGCAATAGAGGATAATGCAGGCATTTTTTAAAAGAGTTGAAGGAATTTCTTAAGATTACCAATACTGTTTAGTATTTGTCCAATAAAAGAACCTTGGAAGATATCAACAAGTGATGAACTAGATTGCTGCACACCTGCAGCAGACTCTACATAATTACCAATCATATTGACAGAATTTTTCCCTGTAATATCAACATTAGTTCCTTTCACTCTAGCTGTTGGACCATCAATTTCAACAGTCTTACCAGCTTGAATGGTCACTTCACCATCACCATCTTGTGAAACTAATCTTATGTTTCTTGCTTTAAGAGTTATCTGACCATTTGGTGCTTCAAAATGAATATCACCATTTCTTGCATAGATTACTTTTGCTGGTTCTTTTTCTTTTACTCTCCTACCACAAACTTCTAATGAAGTTTCTAGAACAACATCCTCCTTTCCACCATCTTTATAATAAGTATACCCAACACCTTCATCAGTTATTAGAGAGTATCCAACTTCTCTACCTTCAATGTAGACACCAGATTGCTCTCTATAACCGAATCCTTGTCTAAACCACTCTTTTGGTTGTTCCGTCATGTTGTAAAAGGATTTTTAGATATTTATTAGACACAATCGACCACTGAAATAACACCCAGTTGATTGACGATTGTGATTTTCTTAGTAAGAGGAGTGAACTGAAGTACAGGGAATAGTCTTGCTGCTTGTCCAGTCTGTGTAGTAATAACACCCTCTCCAGGGTTTGAATCATATGTACTCCTACAAGAAGACGCAGATTCAACTCCAACAATAGAACCAGTTTCTGTAACCTTAAGATTATAAACACAATCTCCAAATGTAACAAAGTCTCCAGAAGTATATCCAAATCCTGGTCTATCAATAGCAACATCTGTAATTATACCAATGGTATTAGTACCGATTCCTATTCCACCAGGGAATCCAATTCCAGTACTAATTCCAGGAACAATAGGACCAAAGATTGTAGTACCAATAGTTCCAATACCAGTAGTACCACCATCATCTTCTGGTGGTACTGGTGTTCCTGGTGGAGACTCTACTGGATCTTCTGGTTCTGGTGTAAGAACTGGTGTCAATCTATCATTGATTAAAACCTTAGTTCTTGCTACATAATCACCACCACTATCATATAGGTCAAAGAATAAAGTTTCAATTGGTTCTCTTTGACTATCTTGGTTTATTTGTGCTACAAGAGTTGCCTTACCATTTTTAATTGTTAATGTACCACTTAATGATTTTGGTTTAGTAAAATCATTAATCGAAACATCTCCACTCAAGTACCATTCAACCTTATTTCCATCTGGAACATTTTCTGTTCTAACAGTAAATGTTACATCATCACCTTCAAATACAGTATACTTATCTGCATAAACAACGTAAGAAGGATTTACTATAATAGAACTATAGTTACCTGGGCAATATCCTTCTCCTGGATTTAGAACATAAACTTTGTTTATCTTTCCATCTCGAATAGATGCCTGAAGTCTGGCACCATTTCCATGGTTGGTATTATCAATGATGTTAATTGATGGTGCTTTTGTATATCCTTTACCTGGATTGATGACTTGAACAGTTAAAATTTTTCCATCATTACCAACAATAGGAAGAACTTGTCCTAAAACACCATCACCAAATACTTCAACTTCTGGTGGAATACAGTTTGGTGCAATCATTCCAGGAGGCATTGGTGTTTGGTCTGATTGTGATGTTGGATTTGCTGCTCTTCTTGCACAATCTCTAAATGGTGATGGACCAGTATTTCCATACATTGAAATAGCACCCATTGCTACATCAAGGTTATCATTAACACCCTGAATAACATTGAGATTCCCAAGAGTTCTATTCCAACTATCTCTTTGTGCTTTTGCTGCTTTTGATTTGGAATCCCAAGTAGTAGATGCTTCACATTTTAGTTGGTCACATCCAATAAAACTTAGAATTTGTTGTGCAAGTGAAGATACTTGCCCCAGAACATTTTTAATTTGACCTATTCCACCAAGCAACCAATCCAATCCAGACATAATTGGACCTAGAAGGTCTTCAATTGTATCCATCATTTTTGCAAGAATGCCTGCAGTCCACTCTTCAACTGCACACATTGGAGCATTAATTGCTCTGCCAATCATATTTGTGAGAAGATTGGTAACAAAATCAATTAAAAGTGGTAAAAGTTTTTCAAATAAACAAAATATAATATTAATAATATTCTTTGTTGCTTCTGCCACTGGTGGGTGCTGTGGCATTGGCAGAATTTTAGCAATAAAGTCTCTGAATAGAGAAGTGACTAACTGAATAATCGCACCTCTCATATTATTGACAATGAATTTAATGATGCCTACGATTCTTCTCGCAAACCCTTTAATTTCTTGAACAATATCAACAAAAGTGTTCAGAACAGGGTCAATGTAAGTACCAATAAAATTCTCAATTCTTGAAATAAATTGAATGAAATTATTAAGTTCTTGTGATATTTTTCCAATCAAATTATCACTACAACCATTTTCTCTAACAATTTTTACTGCTGCTTCTGCAGCAAATTGTTGAGATGCTAAGTCTTCTCTTACTGCTTGGTCTGCACCAGGAGTAGACTCTTTGCGTTTAGCATTTTTATTTTTGGGAAGTGTTGGTGGAGATTCAGTTACTCCAGTTACTGGTGTTTTAGTAGTTGTTGGTGGTTGTTGCTTTCCCTTTCCCCTCTTTCTAATTTGAGTCGCACCTTGACTTAAATTGCCTTTGTGACTAGTAACAGGTCTAAAACGAGTTTGAGCATCTTCTTCTGGAACATTCTTGACTGAAGCATTTCTATGCAATGCACCAACAATAACAGGTTGCTGTGCATCATCACCATCTAAAAAGAAACCAAAAACAGTTTCTTCTCCAGTCAGTTTATGAGTTTGTCCAGCTCCTCCTTGGAAACTTCCAGCCTCGTTCGATGCCATAACGTGTGCCCATGGCAAATCTTCATCAGGCAACTCTTCTCTATTAAAGGTATGATACCCAATAATTCTTACCTTACACCTATATGCCCAAGAGCCACCACTAGAATCTTTATCATCATCTTGTTCATACACACCAGCATCCAATCTGGATTTTTCATTACGCCAAACTGCTGCTGGTGCAACTCTTCCAATCCACCATATAAAACCATCTCTTCCGAGATAGTGTGATTGTAATAAAGATCCTTCAAGCATTAGTATTAGTCTTCGTAAATTCTACATTCATCTGCTTCTGGTTCCATCTCGCAATAGAGTTCCAGTGCTGTTGGGTCGTGATGGTCACCTGCTTCAATTTCTTTTTTATGATTTTCAGCATAAACTTCTAGTTCATGCAATTCACCTTCAATATGACGACGCATTTGTGGGGATACGGTGGGATCCTGAAGAATCTCCTTATCCTTTTCAATATGTTGTTCGATGCTGTCCATTTTTAGTCTCCTTAATTGTTACCATATAATCCGTAACTATCACGGATTAATCGTAGATATGAAAAATTTTGATTTTTCTGGAAGTGATGTCTAATTTGTTGAATTAGATATCTACCACTTTGATTTTCATCAGGTCTATTTAACTCTGATGCTTCAATTGCTGGAAAAATCGCATTGATGAGGTCACCTGCTTTGAGATTTAAGTTCAATGGTACTGTGATATTTATTGCCTGAGAGAAGAGGATATTATATCGTGCCGTTGATTTTGCCATATCGGCAATATCTCTACCAGAGTCGGTAGTAACCCCATCTTTATCAAGAACACCCCTATCGGACATTCTAACCATAATTCTACTAGTATTTTGGGAAAAGGCATCATCTACTTGAATTTTGTCCTCAGTCCCTAACTTTTCCTGTAATTGCTCCGACAACTTATATGAATATGTATCCACAGTACCAGTATATAAGTCAAAGAACTCTGTAACATTACAGTATGTTCCTAGTCTTAATGCTTTTCTTAGGTCAATATTTTTTTCAACTTTATAATCTAATATCTGGAAAGCATTTTCTAAATTTGTCGATTTCATTACACCACTGAACTTATATGTTGGAATGTTTTTATCATCCGAAGAACTGACTCCCAATTGTGTTTTTGAAACTAAACTGGAAACACTTTTAAAGTTATATCCTTCACTGTTCTCCCAAAATAAGTATCCAGCAGTTCCCTTTGCTTCCCCATCAGTATCACCAGATGCACCACTAGCACTAGTTGTGGGAACTGCTTTAGGTGCTAACCATTGCAACACTGTCAATGGATTTCTATTATTTCCAATGAATGAATAGTTGTTGGCAGTTTGCTCAATATTATTTGAATCATATCGATCTGTTTGTAATACATCATCCAAGATAGATTCAACTGTAGTTTTTAGAGACCCATCATATCTTCTGGTAACTCTCTGTAATTCATTATTCAAACTTTCTCTTGAAACACAATGTATAGTAAAGTTTTCGGCAGTATCTGTAGACTTTAAATTACTTACTTTATAGACATAAAATGAGTATTCATCATCCCGTTTAAATGGACCAGAAGCAGTTTCTAAACTAATAGACACTTTTTCTCCACCACGTATCTTTAACCCTTGCACTATTGACTCAGTTGAAGAAATAAACATAGTAAGAGTTATACCAGGAGACATAATGTCTTCAAAGTAATCTATGAATAGTGTCTTATCTGCCAAACTAAAAACAAAACCATCGGATAAAGTAATGTCTACAGTTTTAGCTTGGAGTGCTTCTATTGTACTTGCCATTATGACCTAGAAAGTTTAGTTAGTAACATTTCATCTATAGTTCTATTTAATCCACCAACAGGAACAATCATCGTTTCATTCTTACCATCTTTTCTCATCATTTGTGGTGCAGATGGACGTGGTGATTGTTGACCACCAGAATTCAGAATTACAAAGGTTGGACTTCCACCCTCTTGATTATATGTTGGATATGATTCCAACATAGGTACTTCATAATCTAATATTGATTGTGCTTCTGCACTAAATCTTCTCCCCATTGGGTCATTAGCAACTAAACCTCTTGTTGATGCTGCATCACCACTATCGATTAACTGTCCTGGTCTGTATTGTTGGAGAATATCTTTCAATTGGTCTGTCATACCAGCAGCTTTCATCATTGCTGCATAGTTTTCAACCGTTGCATTTCCTCCTAGATTATCAAGTGCTTGTGCAAAACCATCTCTTCCAAGTGCCTTTACCATTGCCTGCCTTCTCTCCTTGGCAACCCTCATATCCTCCTGGTCACCTCTAGTAAATCCAGTTTCTTCATCAACAATATCACTACGCAAGAATCCTTCTCTAGTTCTTGTCATATCATAACCATCATTTCCTGGGTCAACAGTTGGGTCCATTGGTGCAGATTCTCTATCATCAGCACCATCTGTCTCTGGTTTTATCTTAGTTTCACCATTGGGAGTAATTGGAGCAACACCTGGGGTTCCTTTTGGTGCAGAATTTAAGAATGGTCTTGGGTCAATTACACCACCACCTTTTGCGTATAGTTCAAAATGCAAGTGAGGAAAATCTTTACTACTTGCAACGTCTGCTGGTGATACTGTACCAATTTTTTGTCCTGTTAATACTTCATCACCAACAGCAACATCTGAAAGGACATGAACATATCTGGTTTTTGTTCCATCTGGGTGTTGAATTCCAATAGTTTGACTTGTGCCTTGACCATTTTGGAATCTAAAACCAGTACCAACTTCTACAACAGTTCCCTTCATTACTGAAAGAACAGGATCTCCTGGGTCTTGACCATCAATATCCTGTCCTAGGTGAGTTCTAGTGCCATTATCCCTAGAAGCACCATATTGAGCACCAGGATATGTACTTACATAACCAGTAACAAAAGGTGCAACTCTTTCCATTGTATCAAAACCTGGATAGTCACCAGTATGCATGTTGGGATTTGCAGAACCCATAGTATCTGTTTTTGTTCCTGGTGCAATATCTTTATTGAAACTTCCACTAACTGAGAAAGATTTGAAATTGTCTACATATTGTTCAAACTTGTTTAATGCAGGAAGCAAACCATTTACTGCCCTTGTGGATGCTGGACCAAGAAGTTTTTCCCTTTTCTCATCTAGTTTTTCTTCAACCTTTTCACTAGTTTTATTTTCTTTATCAATATCTCTTGCAATCAATCCAGCATCAATAGCAACGGATGCTGCTGTGCCCCATCCAGGGACCATTGCTGCTGCACCAGAAGCAAGTTCACCTAATGCACCAACCATATCTCCACTTGCTGCTCGTTCTAACGCAAATGCTGCTCCTAATCCAAGACCAACAAGAGGAAGTTTTTTAAGTAATCCTTTTCCTATACCTTTTCCTGCTGCTTTAGTTGCTGCCTTAGTTGTTGCTTTTTGTGCTCCCTTTTGCACTCCTTTTTGTGCTCCTTTCTTAGCACCTCTATCAAATAATCCACCAACTAAATCTACTGCACCACCAGCAAGACCAAGTAATCCAGATGCTGCTGCACCAGTACCAGCACCAACTGCAAATCCAAGACCAGCACCAGCAATGCCTCCCCCTCCTCCTTGAAGACCACTAAGTATCCTCATTGAAAGTTTGTCTATCTTTTTATTCGTTGGAAGACTCTTTTCCCGTTTTAATTTAGTGTTTCCAACGGTTAATGTTCTTTCTAAAGATTTAAAGTCCGTTGTCAACTTAGTTTTTTTGGACGTAGAACGTCTAAACGCAGGAGTTTTGCGAATATTATTAACTGAAGCCTTTATGGGAGATTCTAATACTGGCATCATTCAACAATGTTATATGCTAGTTTTGCTGACATAGCAAAGAAGTTATCACTGTCACCTGCAGGTAAAGAGGGTATTGGTGTTGTTCTTTGTGCGGGTGAATCATCAATTGGTTGAGAACTTGGTGCAGGTGCAGGGGTTTGTTGCTGTGAACCCAGATTCATAGGGATTATTGTAGGTCCACTTGTTTGTCTCTGTGATGCAGCAGTTCTAGCAATCGACCTTGACTGTAAACTTCTTGCTGAAGATTGGTCTCCAGAAGGATCAATAGCAGGTGGTGGCATAACTGGTGTGTGGACACCAGAGTTGTTCAGAAATGTATTATACATTCTGAGTGATTCTGCTGTTGTTCTTGTTGTCTGACCCCAATATGTTCCAAGACCAGCCCATTGACGTTGTGCCTTGTTCATACCCTCAAGAGTTGCTCTCTTTGTGGGGTCTACACCTTCACCTCTAAGCAACTCAAGAGCAAACTGATCTTGCAACAGTGGTGTAAATGCAGTATCACCAGAAGTCCCAGTATTTCTAAGAAGACCTTCTAATGTTTTAGGCATGAACTGATATGCACCAGATGCACCACTTACACTACCATCATACACTCCGTAATTAACTTGTCTTCCACCAAAACGTTCTGGCATTTTACCAGTCTTTTGAAGTTGAATGACCTCATTAACAGTCATCTTACCTTCTGCTAATTCAGGAACTACCTCCCCACCAAATACTGTTCCATATCCATCCTTTCCTGCAGTTCCTTCTGCTTTTCTAATAGTTTTTAACCATGCTTTTTCTTCATTTGTTTCTGCACCACCAGCTAAAGACATGGAACCAGCAACAGGATCTGTAGAACCAGGGGATGTTGGTGATGGTGATGCACCACTACCTCCACCAGGAGAAGGTTTTGGTTTTGCATTCAATAGATTATTAATAATTCCACCAAATTTTTCTACAATACCTTGGAATCTATCTATGAATCCTTCAGGTATTACTGGAGCAGTTTCCGCAGATTGTATTTGTGGACTTTCACCTGCTAGTGCATTGGTTGCCATACCCATTCCCAGAGCACCAGCACCTAGACCTAACATTAACCCTGCTCTTCCTCTACCTCTTCTTCTTGGTCGTGCTCTTCTACGTTTCTGTTTACCTCCACCGAACATTGCTCCCATTCCAGAAGCACCAAGACCAGCACCAATTCCACCTAGGAAACCACCAGCAGCACCAGCACCTCCACCACCTCTGATTCTTCTAAGTGCTTTAAATATTTTTAATAGATTCTTTCTTAACCTAAGTGCAACCCTATATGAATCAGTGAAGAATTGCTCAAGATTTTGTATTGATTTACTTAATGTTTCTTGAGTTCTTTTATTAGTTAAGAGTTTTAATAACCCAAAACCATCCTTTAGTCTTCCAAATATTCCTCTCAGACCAGTATCTTCTTTTCTATCACCTTCTCCAGCAGTTCTAAATGCCTTGATGGTGTTAAATGACTGATTTCTTACGTTATTTACAGTATTATTTAAATTAGATACCTGAGGTCTTACAACTCTGGTTATATTCTTTGTCTGTCTTTGTACAGAAGGTATTAATCTCCCCTTTGTCTTCTCTCTTTCCTTTCCAGCAAAGTTAGTAACATTGCTTTGTGTGTTTTCAATATTATTAACAATGTTTGACGATATTGCTCTGACAAGTGCATCTAATCCCTTTCTTGAACCACGAACCCCAGCACGTTTGAAACCAACAATATTATTCTTAGCAGATGCAGTGACTCCATCACCTATCCTGCGACCACCAGAAACAAAACTAGTTGCCTTCTCTAAATTATATTTTCTTCCTCCACGATTTGAAGCAGCACGGGGATTTATCCCCCCTCCTAGTGGTTTGTTTCTTTTATTTTGGAAGTAACTAGGCATTTGCTGCTGCTTGTCTCTGCTTTTCCTTCAAATTCTCATCTTCTATATGTTGTTGTAGCAATCCAACGTAAATATCTCTCTCCCATGGCATAAGATTTTCCAATTCGGTAAGAGAGTATTTGTGAAACTGCATCATTGCAAAGTTAATTCTGTAATATGCCTCAAGATCCATATGAGACATTATCAACCGAAAAAACTTGTCAATCCCTCCAACGTTACCTCATTGTTAACACCAGTATTTGGGTTTTTCACATTAATTGTGTGAGATAATTTTGGCATAGTTTCAAAGAACTTTTCAATTTCTTTGAATTGTTTGGAACTAAGTTGCTCAACAAAATCTTTCAATTCTTTCTTAGTGCAGTCTGCTGCTGCCCAAGAATCTTCGGCATTATAAACCATTTCAATGCATGATGAAATAATATCAAAAGATTTTTCAATATTATCTTCACTCTCGTCAGAGAAATCAAAGTTATTTTTTACAAATTGCTCTAATGATGGATATTTCATCCTTAGAACAAGTTCATCATCAAGCTTGATATCAGGAGTATGTTCTGGGTCTTTTTGTACCTGAACATCATCTGTATAGATGGTAACGGGAACTTGTGTTCCTTCTCCATCATCATAACAAGTTACAACAAGTTCAATTGCTTCACCGACAGACTTACCTCTAACATTTAAGAAGAGATATTCAATATCAAAAGTTGGCAGTTCTTCAATCTTAACTCCTCTTGTCATTACACAATCTTTCAAAACTTGCTTGATAGCATTGGTAATCTGTTTTGTGTCTTGACTTTCTAAGGCAAGGATTAGAATTTTCTCCTCCTTGACTAAAAATGGTCTGTATTTAACTTTTTTACCACTTGATGGTAGTTCCAACTCATAAGTAGGAGTAGTAATCTTTGGTAATGGCATAGAATTTCACCTCAGTAATTTTATTTATCAATCAAATTGGAGCTCCTGTAGCACTATCTCTTGGAATAAATTTAGTTCCTGGTCCATTAGTGCTACCCCACTCCTGAACTGGAGTTGAATTATTTGGTTGCTTTGCTGGTGGTACTTTTGGTTTGGGTGATGGTCTTGTTCCAGCTTGGAACTGCCTTCTATCTGGATTTAGTTCATAAACATAACGAGTATAATCAAACTCCACTGTAACCTTAGAAATAGTACTTCCTTCATAAGATAGTGGAACACCACTTATATTGATTGGGAAAGCATCAATCAAACGATATGTTATTGATGATTGTCCTCCCAAAATTCCTCCAGACCTTTGTGGTTGGTCTCTAAAATCACGTTCAAACTTAGAAATAGAAATAATTCTTCTATATGAATCTGGATATCTCAATCTATAGATATCATTACTTTGCTTTGCAGATCCATTGCCAATTGTGCTTGATGGGTATTGCCCAGATTCACCAATTCCACCAGTTCCATGCAATGGATTTATATAATTCATCCACTCTTCAAATAATCTTATCAATTTATAATCATTATCTACATAAAATGTTAAACTGACTGGAGCAAATACTCTATCTACCGCAAGTCTTTCAGACATACCTTGAAAGTTGCCTTTAACTTCTCTAGTATTCAGTTGAGATGCAGGTAAGTTTGCCTCAGCACAATAAAAATCATAATATGCGTTTTTAACAGCATCATTCGTTAAACCAGATGCTTGCAACCACTGATTTAAATTTTCATCACCAGCACTACCATTCACTAAATGTAATGAAACTTTAAATTGCGATGATTGAGATAATGCACCAAAAACATCTCTTGCCCCAGCAAGGTTAGTTCCTGTATATGGTTCACCACCTCTGGGAGTGGTGGTATTCATATACAATGGACCAATGCTAGGATATCCTCTTCCTCTACCTTGTATTTGTGGAAGATTTCCTAATCGGACTAAAGGGTTGTCGGCCATTTATAAATATTTTGGAGATTATTGTCCTATACTATGTATGCCACATAAAGATGACTCTGGTTACAAGCAAGGAAAATTCCGACCGCAAAAACCAGAGAAATACAAAGGTGACCCAACTAATATCGTTTATCGGTCATCTTATGAACTTAAATTTATGCGATATTGTGACCTTACCGAAAGTGTGAATCAATGGCAATCTGAAGAGTTCTTTATTCCTTACCGTTCTCCAATCGATAACAGAATACACCGTTACTTTCCAGACTTCTTTGTAAAATACAAAGATAAAAACGGAAAAAACCGAGTTATGGTGGTTGAAATCAAACCATTAAAGGACCTGAAAGAACCTGACCCAAATCCTAAAAGAAGGACTAAATCTTGGGTCTACAGTGTCAAGACTTGGGCAATCAACCAAGCAAAATGGAAAGCAGCAAAAGAATGGTGTGCTGACAGAAAGTACGAATTTAGGATTTTAACGGAAAAAGAATTGGGGATTACTCTAAAATGACCAATGACCATAATCAAGACGATGAAATCTTCTATACAATAGAAGTTCCATATGAAGATGTTCGTCTTTTATATCATTGTGTCCAGGAAACAATTAGAATATGGCCTGGTTCACCTGCAAGACCAGCAGAAGAGCAAATACACTTAAAAACCCTAAGAGATAACCTATATAGAGCAGTCTTAGACTATAGTTTTAACTTTACAGAGTCTGATAAGAAAGATAGGGATGGCTGAATCATTTGGTGTAGCAGAAGCAGTACTGGCAAAGGCAGGTAAAAAATTCAGAAGTGGTAATTGGTATACCGATGCCTTGATGAATGAATTAGCACCACTACAAAGCAAAAATATTCATGAATTTGATACAAGGTTCATTGTTCCTGGTGACTTAGTATTTTTTCTCTATTCTGCTAAATATCCAGATAAGTACCCATTTTGGGATAGACACCCATTATCCTTCATTATTGATGTAAGTCCTAGAACAGGACATTTCACGGGACTAAATGTTCATTACTTAAATCCCCAGTATCGAGGAGGATTTGTGAGATCCCTCATAAATAAAACAGGTGTTGCAAACCCACCAAAGAAAACGATACACAAGTATCTCTTTAGTGGTGTTATGACTGAATTATTTAAAGTCCCACAAGGTGACTGGATTGACGTTTCATTATTACCAACTGAACAGTTTGTTAATAAACTTGGTAAAAAAGTTCCGAAATACAGAGTCTGGGATTCCCCATAATGGCATTACAAGATATAACAAAACCAAGTTCTCAACCATTTTATACACAACCAGACCCAGCAGGTCTTATTGCTGAAAAAAAGTATGGTTTGAGATATGACCCAACTACTGGTGATTACGTAGTACAAGAATATGATATTGAATATGGTCTTTTTGGATCACAGAAAGTTAAATGGGGAAATGATGTCCTTTACTCAAATGGAACTTGGTATAAAATAGCAACCATAGATGGTTTCTTATTCGACCAATCTACAAAAGAAGAAACTGTTGCTGCTACACAATTAGCAGATAAAATTAAAACTGCAGTTTCTAACTCACATAAAGGTGCTGGTGGTAATGCTGCTGGATATGTTGTTCATCCCAGTGTTGCGGTTAGAGGAAAACCATCAGCAGTCAATGGTCAAATATTTAATCCAAATAGAACACCAACTGTAGTGCTATCTGGTCCATTAGCAGGTCTGGGGGAAAATACTTTAGACCTAAATTTTGCTAGTGCCAATGAACAAGACCTTTTTGGAAATACTGAACCAGCAAAGGGTTTATTATTCTATCCAGCAACAATTTTAGAAAATCAACAAGACCATCTAAGAATTACTCAATATAATTACCAGGCACCATACAAGGATTCTCTTTTTCCAGTAGATTCAAATGGAAAAAGAAAAAGTCCTAATGCTGGTGAAATTCTTCTGAATGGTTTACAGAGAGGAACAGTAAAAAAAGAAAAAGTAGGATTACCAGTCATACTTCCCATACCAGAGGGAATTTCTGACACCAACCAAGCAAGTTGGGGTCCAGAAGGCATGAATAATATGTCTGCTGCTGTTTTGGCAACAATGCTGAAAAATATAAATTTTACTGCTGGTGGACTTGCATTCAATGGTGCTTTAAAAGCATTTACTGGTGCAAATGCAATGCCCCTTGCGGCTATGATAGAAATAATAAAAGATTTACCAGCCGATGCGAAAGCAAATCCTCAAGTGCAATCACAGATTACAGCACAAATTGCTTCAATGGCTTCACAGCAAGCAGGATTTGATATTTCACCAGAAACAATTTTGTCAAGAGGACATGGTGTAATCCCAAACCAAAACTTGGAGTTACTCTTTAACAATGTAGCACTTAGACAATTTGAATTTGCCTTTCCGTTCTCACCAAGAAGTAAGCAAGAAGCAAAAAATGTTAGAAAAATAATTAGATTCTTTAAGCAAGGTATGGCAGCAAGAATTTCTGCTCAAGGAACTACTTCAGATGCTTCTGCTGCTGCATCGGGTTCAACTTCATTATTCCTTGGAAGTCCTAACGTTTTTGAATTGGAGTATATTCATGGTCCTACTGGCAAACACGTTAAGGGATTAAATAGATTTAAAGTATGTGCATTAACCAATATGTCAGTGCAATATGCTGCTGGTGGGATGTATCAGTCATTTGAAGATGGTCAACCAGCACATATGGTAATGGCATTAAGTTTTAATGAACTTGAACCTGTATACCACAGTGACTATAGTAGAAAGAGTATAGCTGGCACAGATAGTGAAGGTAGACAGATTTTTGACGACGAAATCGGGTTCTAAAAATGGGATTTTATTTTAGAGAGTTACCAAACATACAATACAGTGCTTCTTTTAAAAATAAGAGAAACATTGATGAGTTTAGTTTAGCAAAAAATCTTTTCAGGCGTCCTGTACTTAGAGATGATATTTCAAACTCGGTAACTGCATTTACCCAGTATGAAATACGAGATAACGAAAGACCAGACCAAATTTCTCGTAAGTTCTATGGAACTCCAGATAATGAATGGATTATTCTTTTAGTCAATAATATTGTTGATGTTAATAGTGAGTGGCCATTAGATAATGACTCACTTTACAAATATATGCTGGATAAGTATGGTTCTGAAGAAGAACTTAGCAAAATCCACCATTATGAAACAAAAGAATATAGAGATGAATATGACCGTCTAGTAATTAAGGAGGGAATCCAAATTGACCCTCCAAAATCACAAATTATTGAAACTAATACAAGTACAAATAGTTATAGAATAAACGAATTCCCAAGTTCAAAGGGAAATACCGTTATCTCTATTAATATGAATCAAAGAATGAAAGTATTTGGAAGAGATGTCACTGCATTTTATAATATTACAGATATTCAAACAAACATATCAAAACTGAAAGTAAGGAGTCCTGATGGTGAAAGTGAAACTGATGTAAATATATTAAATAGTCTAGCAGCTTGGCCTTCTGGATGGGGTGGAACTCTTTCTGTAGATTTAAGAAGTGGTGAAGAGTTTACAATTGTGATTGAAGATATAATTCTAGATAATAAAGTAGAAGTACCAGAAAGACTTTTTGAAATCACAGGTTCATTAGATGCTAATGGTGTAGTTCAACCAACTTTTAACTTTACCAACGAAATTCCAGTATGACAACTAATTTCCCACATCCAGGCATGAAAGTTTTTATTGAATCTGATGCCCAAATTCTAGAATTCTTGGATACTAGCAATAATATCCAAACAGTTAAAAATGTGAATAATCCTGTAAGTAACTATGAATATGAAGTTAGGGAAAATGAGAAAAAAAGAAGTATTCAAATTCTAAACCCAGAATTCATAGGACTTGTAGAAACAGATATTAAGAATATGATGAAATATGCTAGGTCTTCGCAATTTGTCGATTCTAGCACTAAAAAGGCATATAACCCAAGAACAAGTAGGTAGCAAAAAACCCCCAAATCCTGACAGAGCAAAAATTTGGGGGCAAATTTTTTGGACCTTTTTTGTAATTAAAGGTCGATTTTGGAATCAGGACTCCGCAAGCTTCTGGAAGTAACTCAGTGCGTCATCCTCATCCTCGTCGTCGGAGGACGAAGGACTTGGGGTGATGTCTGGGGCATTGAAGTCCGCAGAGGGCATTGAGGGGGCAGGAGCAGTGCTCTCAGAGAAGTCACCACGACGTTCCCGTTCCCACTGTGCTTCTTCTTCAACGGTCTCCTGGTCTTGCATCTTAGGTGTACCACGAAGACCGAGAGTGAACTCAAGACGCTTCTTCAGGTCTTCATAAGACTTGAACTCAGTAGGAGCAACGAATGCTTGCAGGTCATGCAGGTCGTTGTAGAGAGTTTCCAGTTCATCATCATCACCATCAAGCAATGCAGATGGACGTGCGAACTCAGAAGAATCATAGTTCCAGTAACCTGCAACCTTCTTCAGTTTCAGTTTGAAGTTAGCACCCTCCCAGAAGTCAAAGGGGTTGATGGGTTCATCATCATCAAACTCGGGTTGCATGGCACCCATAATCTTGTCAAAGATTTTCTTACCAAACTTATAGAGGAAGACTTTACCTTCGTTCTGAGGATTGGCAGGGTCTTTTACAACGTAGATGTTTGCGTAGTAAGACAGTTTACGCTTTTGCTTACGTGCTTCTTCCTTATCTGCATCACTACCAGAGTTCCAGAGAACACGGTTCTTTTCGCAAACAGGACAGGTTCCACCGATAGTAGTGAGGCAGTTGTCAATCAACCAACCACCAGGTCCTTGGAAAGCATGAGACCAGACTTGTACCCAAGGCAGTTCACTACCTTCTGGTGCGGGCAGGAAACGAATCACTGCGGAACCAACTCCGCTCTTGTCCATGACAGGTTTCCAGAAACGGTCATCATCTTTGTTAGAACCGTTAGAATTCATTTTTTCTACTTGCTTCACCAGTTTCTCGGTGAGGCTACCCATGCGGGATTGTTTTTTGAGGTCAGCAAAACCCATTCGTATTCTCCGTATTGATTGTATTAGATGTGTGTGTCGTATTGACCTACTAAGTATAGCAGGTTTGGGGGTCAGTCGTCAAGTGTGCTCTCAAGATAGTCTATTTGAGACTGCATGAGATCAAAGAACTCATTGATGCCTTGACCCTCTTGGAGACCAAATAGTTGAGCAGATTCAAGAATTCGTTCTTTCATTTCAACTGCTTCGGGGTCATCTGATAAAGACAACCTGAAGATGAAGACTTTTTGTTTCTCTAGAAACTCTCTCATCAAATCTAGTTGTTCACGTTTTGCATCTTCCTCGGCAAAAGGAAGTGTCATAACAGACTCAAAGAGTTCTTTTTGAAGTTTGTCGAGTTCCGCTACGGATTCTCTTACCACTTCGGAATCGAAAAATTCTCCACTCATAGCACGATTTCTTTTAAGATTTGCTTACACTTGTTCTCATTGATATTTAGGAAAGGTTTGTACTTTTTTATCTTTGTACTTACGGTTTCCCACACTGGGTCTGACTCCATTTTTTTATCAAACCTCTTTGTATATCCAAGAATAATATCCAGGATAACCATTGTCTCTATAGTAATTGCATTCTGTAAATGCTTTTTGAGTATGTCTGGGTGCTGATTCTTTTTACACTCAAACATAGAGTCAAAATTACCAGACAAAAAAACCTCACTCTCTGTTTTAAACATGTAAGTGAGGCTTTGAATTCGTTTCTGCCAATTAGTATAGTTTTCTTCACCACTGGCAATTATTTCCCCAATCCATAGTTTACTGGGGTCGGTGCATTGTATAAAGTTGGCAACAAAATATGCCTTGATTTCATCATCACTCTTTTGACGAGACATCTTCTCAAAAAAGTATCGGTCCTTCCGTTTATGAAAGGACTGAACAGATGCTCTAGACCTACCACAATACTTGAAGTAATCGTAGTTGGGTTTGGTAAAGTGATTCTTTATAGCAAGATAAGTTTTGTAGCAATCAAAAGGTGTCACTTTCAAAATTTCAAAGTTGCTCTACTGGTTTTCTTCAGGAAGTTGAGTTGAATTGCTTCACACTTAAGTTTTTCTTTTAATGGTTTAGAAATTAACTTAGGTACAGTTTCAATCTCAATATTTTTTTCCTCACAATAAGTCACAATAGCATCAATATATGTGATTTTAGATGTCTTCACAATATATTCGATGTCCTGTGCAAATCGTTGCGGACATAGAAACTTGTCTTTAATAGCATCTTTTATATTGTTTTGCATATTAAGAAGTTCTACTGTTAACAAATTCTCTAATATATTGGACGAGCAATCTGATGTATTTTTCTTTGTCATACTTTTCATAGACGACGCATTCTCCATTTTCACATGCCATTAAAATTACAAACTTTTTGACTGAAATACCAGTCATTTCGTGAAGCATACATGCATAAGCACAACACTGCACAAAGTAGTGTTCAATCCACTCTTCAGGTTTTGGTTTTTTGGAAGTCTTAAAGTCAATGATTGCTAATTCACCATTGTATTCTGCAATGCAATCAACAGTTCCTGCAATTCCTAGATACCGACTATACAGAGAACCTTCTAAAGCATGAATATTATTTATGTTATTCAGCTCTGGTTTAGCAATCTTGAATAAAAATTCAGATAGTGGTTGAACTTTGGGTAGTTCTGGAATATTCAGCAGATAGTTTTCAGTCAACGTATGCATGTCAGTGCCACGACTCGTTGCCTGCTTTGTAATCTTATCTGCTTTCTCTACTCCGACCTTTTTCCTCCACTGTGCAAAGAACTCTTTGTTCTTATGACTAGTGACTGAAGTAATGGAGACGAGTTTAACTAACTCATCTCCATCAGGTACTTTGTAGAACCGAACTCCGTCAATGGTTTCTCGTTCCAGACGAGGTAATTTTAAATCGATGTGGTTAAATTCCAAATTAGATTCCTGTTTCCATCTTTGCAACAAGATACTCTTTGACAAGTCCAGAACGGACAATATCATTGATATCAAATTCAATTATATCAAAGGATGGCATTTTTCTCAAGACATCCATGAAGTCACTGATACCATTACGTTCTTTGTCTTTAACAAGGTCAGACTGTCTTCCGTCACCACAGAAAATGATTCTACTATTCTCACCAACACGGGTAATAATAGAATCAAGTTCGTGGAAATTCATATTCTGGAATTCATCCACAATAATGATGGAGTTATCCAGGGTAGTTCCTCGGAGGAACGAGGTAGACCAGAACTTAATAGTTTCTTGCTGCTTCAAGTTACCATAAAGCATCTCAAAGTCAGTTTCAGTTGGCAACTGGAACATATACTTTACCATATTCTTATATGGAATCTGATAAAGTGCTGCTTTATCATCGTGGTCTCCAGGTAAGAAACCAATCTCTCTGGTTGCTACAAGAGAACGGACAATATAGATTTGCTCATAAGGAGTAATCTCATTCAGAACATCTTTAAGTGCATTGTACAAGGCAATGAATGTCTTACCTGTTCCAGCACATCCATAAGCAACAATTTGCTTATCGTTTGCATAAGACTCAAAGAATAATTTTTGATTGTCTGTTAGTGGTTCAATTGGAATAAGCAAATCTTGATTGATTGGTTTTTTCCTTTTCAACTGTTTCGCAGTTTGACCAATCCCAATGTTTTGTCCTGTCTTTTTTCTTCTTGCCATGTCAAATCTTCAGGTTACGTGCTCCAGGTTGTTGTGATGCTTTTTCTAGTACCTCGTTCCAACCAGGATGGTTTTTAACGAGTTTGTTTTGGAAGTCACCAACCTCTCCAAACTTAGGAGCATTTTCAGGAGTATAATATCTTTCCCACTCAGGATTATCCTCCTTCCACTGGTCCCAATCATGAATGCTCATGACAATTTCTTTTGTCTCACCAGTTTCTTTATGTTTAACAGGGTATGTTGCCATAATATTTCTCGATGTACTCTATTTAGACCCACTCCATTGCTTCTGCCACAGAAGGAAACTGCTCAATGAAGATTCCTTTTGCCATGTTAGCAATGTCCATGTGCTCTTTCTGCGTACCATTAGCAGAACGCAAATCGATATAATGGATCCATGAGCGCACTGAGCCCGTCATGTAAAGTCTTGTAGGAACTGCAAGTGGAAGCACAAAGCGAGCACATTCCTTTGCGATCCCCTCATCAAGCATCTTTTGATAGAGGTTCATTGCATCTTTGAAATGGTCCTGCATCAGCATTTCAAACTTCTGAACTACAAACGGGTCAACATCATCAATAGAATTTTGACGATTCTTGGTGTCTTGCCTACGGAGTTCTGGTAGGGGGATCGTCTCCGAGAGTAGGGAAGAATCAGCATACCGTTGTGAAAATTCTTGATATGTAAATGAGCGATGGCGCAGTATTTGAGCTGCCAGACCCCTGGTAGTATTGATTTCCAGAGTCATAAATGCTTGCTCAAAGATACTCCAATGCTGGTGCTTTACACAATACTTGAGGAGTCCAGAGAACTTTTCATTTTCCTGATTTGATGGGTTGCTTACACGGGCACAGTATGCCATATGCTTCTCTGCATCAGGAGTAGCAGAGACTAAAGTTACAGTTTGCTTCATTCGTTCAGTCGGGGTATCCATCATCGTCGGAGAAGACCTCATCATAATCATGGTAGTACTCGGGAGGGTCATCATAGTTCT
>MDTE01099485.1_pt1 | contig 24177 bp, 25 predicted proteins | sample 811231 | NCBI WGS metagenome assembly MDTE01 (sample SAMN05326651, study PRJNA326480) | marine metagenome | isolation source: seawater | place: Indian Ocean: Red Sea | collected 2010 | reverse complement strand
CGGAGACTTTAGCTGGAGTCACCCGACTACCCCGAGCGAGGAAGGACCCGCCCCACAGGAGGTGCGCCAGACACCAGTCGAGGTCGACCCGCAGAAGAGGCCGGGCGCCCGAACCGACCCCATAGCCTATTGGATGGACGAACGGGACTTCGTAAACGGAATACCTCTATTCCCCTTAGACGAGGAGAGCTCTGCTCCTCCTTCCAATCCAAAGACGACGAAAGGCTCCCCCCCAAAGGACAGCTGATCGGGTCCAGAAACCGGGCCACTCGGCAGTTGGAGCTTGCCCCGCTACCAACCATCTGGTAATCGCTCTCGGAACCAAATTCGCGGAGTTCTGCGCTATGACAGCAGTCAAGGAATCCATCGTCATCGATGCATCACCAGAGCGCGTCTATGAAGTCATCACCCTGTTCGACGAGTATCCCGACTTTCTTCCAGAGGTCGAAGCCGTCGAATCCCAGAGCCTCGGAGACGACAACTGGCAGGTGAAACAGACAATTCGGGTCGTAAAAAAGCTTACCTATGAGCTGGCGTTGACCGGTGTCCCACATAAAGAGCTGCGATGGCATTTAACCTCCAAGGGTGGAATGTTAAAAACCAACACTGGCTCCTGGGAACTAGAAGAGCTGTCGGATGGCCGAACTCGAGCCGAATACACATTGGACATCGTGGTTCGGGGCTTTGTTCCGGCAAGTCTGCAAAGCTCCCTCACAGCCGCCTCGCTACCGGCCATGCTAAAACGATTCAAACAACGTGTGGAAGAGCATTAAACACCGAGAAGCATGATGATCCGAGGGATTGAACTCACCGCGATAGGGCGGACCCAGAACTTTGAACTTCGATACGAAGGCGGACAGTATTTCGGCCCACGTGGGGAAGCTGTAGACAATCTCCTGGATATGTCCTGTTACATCTGCGGCAATGCCTTTTACACCCTGGAAGATGACCCCATTGTGTTCTGCCCCCATTGCGGCAATTTCGAACGAACCCGCTTCGAAAACTATGAGGCCCTCTGCACCTGGTCCCGTGACCAGAACTGGAGCTTCGTTCGCGGATTATCGATCCAATACTTTGCCGTCTTCGATGGTGAAAACTGGGGAATCCGCCCGGCCCAGAACAAAGACGATCTTCTTCGCACCCGACGCTATCAACAAGTCCTCGATCTGATGAGCGAACAGCTCTGATCAGGATATCTCCGAACCGCCACTCCGAGTAAATCATCTATTGAGGTTATGATGTACGACAAACCAGCTATTGGGATCCTGGGGGGTTCCGGACTCTATGACATTCCTGACATCGAAGACCTGCAGACCCATTCTGTAGAGACCCCCTTTGGTAATCCGAGTGATGCCCCGATTGAGGGGACGTGGAATGGACGACGAGTCGTCTTTATCGCGCGGCACGGACAAGGCCATCGCGTCGATCCGAGCCATGTGCCCTATCGAGCCAACATCTACGCGATGAAGCAACTTGGTGTGCGTCGAATTCTGGCAGTGAGCGCCGTTGGTTCCTTGAAAGAGGGTTTACCCCCCGGACATATGGTGGCCGTAGATCAATTCATAGACCGCACCCGACACCGTGAAGACTCCTTCTTTGGAGATGGCTGTGTAGCCCATGTGAGTCTCGCCGATCCGGTATGTACAGCACAGCAGAAGCTGCTCGTGCAGTGTGCTCAGGCCGAAGATTTGATTATTCAAGATGGTGGAACCTACGTCTGTATGGAAGGTCCCCAGTTCTCGACACGCGCCGAATCCAATATGTATCGCTCTTTCGGCGCATCTGTCATCGGCATGACCAACCTCACGGAAGCGCGCTTAGCACGGGAAGCAGAGATCTGTTACGCCACGTTGGCGCTCGTGACGGACTACGACTGTTGGCATGAAGCCGAAGAGGACGTGTCTGCAGAAGCCGTTGTTCAGACGGTTCGTAGAAATGTTCGAAATGCCCAACGAGTCTTATCACGTGCCCTCCAGACTCTTGATCCAACGTCGGACTGTGGCTGCCAACGAGCACTGGACGGCGCGGTGATGACACATCCAGGGCATCTGAGTGACGAGGGTAAAGAAAAACTAGGCCTGTTGTTACAGCGCATCTCTGCGAGCTGAGGGAGCAATATGAGCACATCGAATACCGATCTTCTGGTTGTTGGTTCCGTAGCCTATGACACGGTCGAAACCCCTACGACTACGGCCGAGCGTATCCTGGGTGGATCCGGCAGCTTTTTCAGTGTCGCCGCGTCCTATTTCTGTAACCCGGGTGTGGTCGCCGTCGTTGGTGACGACTTCGATCCTGCACACGAAGCGCTTCTTCGAGATGCGGGTGTAGACTTGACCGGATTGCAACACGAACCAGGAGACACCTTCTTCTGGCATGGACGATACGACGACAACATGATGTCTCGTACAAGCCTTGTGACGGAGCTGGGAGTGTTCGCTGATTTCCGCCCTCATATTCCGGACACGTATATCGATACGCCCTATCTATTCCTCGCAAATATCGCGCCTGAGCTTCAGCTCGCCGTTCTAGAGCAGGTACGCGGAGCTTCCTTCATTGGACTCGACACCATGGACTTCTGGATCAACGGTAATCGTGATGCCCTGCACAAGGCGCTTCGACGGGTCGATGCAGTCTTTATCAACGATGAAGAGTCCGAACTCCTAACGGGCCATCGAAACGTGCGAAAAGCGGCCAGAGATCTCCAAGCTATGGGACCAGACACGGTCGTCATCAAACGAGGCGAGCACGGCGCCATCATGTTCTCCAACCAGGACATCTTCTATTGCCCGGCCTTCCCTCTCGAGTCTGTACAGGATCCCACAGGGGCCGGCGACAGTTTCGCGGGGGGTTTCATGGGGTATCTGGCAGAGACACGGGATACCCGAACCGCAAATCTACGGCGAGCCGCAGCGGTCGGTACCGTTATGGCTAGCTTCGCGGTGGAAGACTTCTCTCTAACAGGCCTACAAGCCGCGCAACGAGATACAATCATCGAACGCTTTGACGCCCTACGTACATTGACCTCCATAGACAACCTCGCACTCTAAGCCTCCAGCCCCAAGGCAAACCAATGAAAGCTCTCTCTTCTATCCTTCTTTTCGCATGTTTCCTGGCCCTCGCCTGTACATCGACGGAACCGACCGTACCGACCGACACGACTACGACACAGGACATCTCGAATGATTCCAGCGTAGATGACGTCGCAACCGAGGACAGCCAGGCTCCACCAAGCTGTAAAGAAGATGCCCTTCCCTCTGACTTTATCGACCTGTCCTTTCGGTTCACCACATTTGAGGTGTCCGAACCGACCGATGACGACGGTGTGATTAAGGATCTTCTCAACGCTCTCTGGGTAGCAGACATCGAAAACGATCTATTGAACCTGGTCTTCGTGCTGGGGAGTCATGACGACGAAGCCAAGACCATCACCTTCCTGGGAGGTGGGGCCTTCGCGCGAGATGCCGACGGTAACCTCTCCAGCGAAGAAGCCTATACGGGCGAAGGTTCCGAATACTATTTCGAAGACGGAAATGCGTCGGAATTCCCCATGCAGATGGATGGCTGCCAGCTTGAGAGCACCGACGAGTCGTATGTATTGATTCATTCGGCCAATGTCTCTGTCACCGACAGCGAAGAATGCGCGGATGTGGAAGGAATCCGGGTGGAACAGATTCTCATGGAGGCGACAATCAACGCCGATGTGACAAGTCTCACCAATGGAAAGCTGACGGGTGTACTGTCCACCCATGTGGCCGATTGTCTCGAAGCGTCTGGGTTGATGGGCCCATCCATCAACTTTGGGAAATTCCTGGAGATCGCCCAGGTAACCCCCAACCTGGACCTGGACAACGACGGAGAGAATGATGCCTGGCGGTTTGTAGCCTCGTTCGTAGGAACCCGTGCTACCAATGTCGTTTCTCCCACTGAGTAGTAAAAAAAGGAACGAACGGTAATGGCAACACCGACAAAGGTAGCTCTGGACGCTCTGTCCTGGCCTGTTTTGAGCCGCATCTATGGCCGGCTCACACACGCCCGCCTGCCCAAACCCGTACTCCAGAGTCTGATTCGACGATATATCGCCCATTATGAAATCGACATGTCGGAATATGCACGTCCCGTCTCCGACTATAAGACAATGGATGACTTCTTTACCCGCGCACTACGGGAGGGAGTTCGACCGATCGATACAGAGGAACCGTCCCTTATCGCTTGCGCGGATGGTCGCCTGAGTTGTTTTGAGACCATCACCGATCAGGGACTCTTCCAGGTCAAAGATGTCCGCTATTCGACCAACACGCTCCTGGGAAATGAGGAGTTGGCCCAACAACTGAACGGTGGAACACATTATACCGTCTATCTGGCACCAAAGAATTACCATCGGGTACATTCTCCATGGAACGGTACCATCACTGCGGCTCGATATTGGCCCGGACGACTCTACCCCGTAAACGATACCGCGCGTTACCGTGTACCCGATTTGTTCTGTCGAAATGAACGCATTAGCCTTGAGTTCAACACCCCGCAGGGAGTCGGCGCTGTGGTCATGGTGGGAGCGTCCTTTGTCGGACAGATGAGTCTCTCCTTCACCGACTTTGTGACCAACCAGAAGAAGGCGGGTGGTCCCCATATCATGACCTTTGCGAAGCCCATCCCAGTGGCCCGAGGCCAGGAAGTCGGCATCTTTCATATGGGCTCTACCGCCGTGGTACTGCACCAGGCATCGTTCCAGAGTATCGCCTCGGACGGACAAGATATCCGTATGGGTGAACGCCTGGGAGCTCTCGAACAATAAGCCGACCTAAGAAAAATAGGATAAAGCGTATATAGCTGGTCGACTTCTCCGTACGATCTGATATACCAAAGCCGTCTTTGCCGCGACGATTTGTTGGAGGATTGGTTTTGTCCAAACGCATCATCATCAGCAACTACAGTATCAGCAATACCGAATATAGTAGTTTCATGAGTATCGGGGGTCAGGCTGCCAAGGAGCCACCGGAGATCCCCGGGTTTTCTTTTGTGCTCTTCGTAGATGCGGAAAACCATAACAACTTCACGGAGATGATCGTATTGCCTCATGCAAATGAGCATGGACAAGACGCGTCGATGGAGGGCTATCATTTCGCCAGCTCCTATCAGCCCGAGCGGAACACCTGTATCGAACCCGGCACCCCTTTTGAGGTCTTCCAGGGAACGCCGATTGCCGGTGAATTGGAGCTTCCCATTTCCGAAAACGTACTGCGGATCACCCAATTATGGGCTGACACCGACGACGCTTCCAACCTGAAAGAAGCGATCACCAACTGGGTAGAGAATGCACCGGGCCGGAACCAGTTCTGTGCACTACAGTCTCTCGATTACGACAAACTCTATGGGCTGGTCGAAATTTTTGAGAACCAAGAAGCCATGGACGGAGCGGAAACGGCCGATCGCGATCTCGACGAGTCACTCAGCGCTTCCCACGAGATAATTCGTAATCACGTAAAGGAAGCTGTGGGTTCCACGTCTGCTCGTATCCGCTGTAGCTAATCCGATTTCGCACTCGCATTGCGAAACGACCAGAAGTGCATCAGCAGATAATTCGAGATAGTGGCAAAGCCTATCCCCACCAGGTTGGCAAATACGACCTCCCAAAAGGCACGTTCATCTAAGGCCAAGGTCAGTAGTACCACCAGGGTTATGAGCTGCAAAGACGCACCGACGCCAGCGACCGCGTAATACTTCGCCAACCGCCAGAACCACAGAACAGCACGGCCTTTTTTACGATCACCCCACGTCCAACGATCATTCAGAAGAAAATTGGTGAAGATCGAAACGACTATCCCGAACAAGGCCGCGTTAACATCCCGATACAGTGCCGCCTGCTCTTCAAAGAGATACTCATAGGCGAGCCAGAAGCAGAACATATTTACGAAAACGCCTGCAAACCCGACTGCGGCAAAACGCAAAACACGCCGCCCTTCGGGACTGGAAATATGTCGCAATATCTTCATGTTGCCTAGAGCCGGCTACCACGGCATCATGCCCATTGCAACTGATACCAACGGTGGAACCCCGACTTTGTTTCTCTCACAACAACAGAGCGAGAACCCAGATGTGGTGTTCCTCCCGCTCCCTTTCGACAGTACCTCATCCTATCTCAAGGGTGCAGCCCTGGCGCCCGAAGCTATCCTACGGGCATCTGTAGAACTGGAGACCCTGGAGTTTGAGACCGGAATTGAACCCTTTCGGCATATTGCTCAAAAGACCTTGCAGCCTCTGGTGCCTGCTGCACAGGATTCCACCGAGAGGTATATGGAACGGATCGAGGCCGCCACATCAAGCATCCACCCGGAGGTTCTGCTCCTAGGCATCGGAGGAAACCACAGTATCACTCCACCTTTGGTAAACGCGCGACTCTCTCAGCCTGGAACCGTGGTTCAAATCGATGCCCATCTCGACCTGCGAGAGACCTATGAAGGCTCCCGTCATTCGCACGCCTGTCCCATGCGGCGCATCCATGAAATGGGCCATGAGCTCATTCAGATCGGAATACGGAGCGCCGACCCCTCCGAATTGGACTACGCCCGGCAATATCCAGATGCGATTCGGGTATTCCCCGCCCATAGTATCGATGCCGACTGGCCGATACTGATGGAGACACTGACCGCGATCCGTGGCCCCGTTTATTTGACCATTGATGTCGACGGTCTTGACCCGACCATTGTACCCGGGACTGGCACGCCCGTTCCGGGAGGACTGCGTTGGCACCAGGCCTGCACAATTATCGACCAGACCATCGGAGCACCCGGGGGAACCCTCGTAGGCGCTGATGTCGTTGAGACTATCCCCGTAGCCGGCACAGTAGTAAACGAGGTCGTTGCAGCCAGCCTGCTGTTTCGCATCCTGGCGACCTGGACAAAACGTCGGTTTCTATGACCTCAGGTGGCCAGCTTCACCAGCTTCACATAGGTGATCTCTGGTTCCTGGTATAAACGCCGGAATGCGTCGTTATAGAAACAGAAATTTCGCGCCGCCTCACGATATAATAGGGCCAGCACCGGATACGATAAGGAGCTTCCCGAATCATAGAGGTTCTCGAAGTCATCGTTTCGTATATTAAGGCAAACACTGTCTTCTATGACCCGGAACGTCACTGGGCAATGAACACTCGTGTCGAGAATCCAGAGAAAGCCCAATAGAGAGGGACCGGAGACCGTAGCGAGTGGGATCTCCTGATCGTTCAATTCAAAAATCAGTTCCACCGTGCCGGTCGCCAGATAGGGAAGCATCCTCGGGCGGCTCCCCTGCTCTATGATCTTCTCTCCCTCACCATACTCAACCACATCACAGACCGCAGCGAGCACATTTCGCTCCCTGGCACCAAGATCGGCCAACTCCTGTATCGAGGAGAAGATATCTTCCGGGTCTATATTGGATGGTTTCGGCATTGCTTTTGTTCAATCAACCCTTTCGGGCCCCAGTGTACATGCGCTCAAAAAGAGGTAGGTGTTTTTTCGGATGGCCGTATACATCGCCCATGCGATCAATCATTACAAGGGTACGTTTTTGAATCGTTGTCACCACGTGACGCATCAATTTGAAGGTGGCGGAGTCTCCATTACTTAGATTCCGCTGTACCACAGCGGTCGGCAATAGAAGAAGGGTGCATTCCGTTGCCGCTACAATGGTAGCACCTGCCGGACGCCCGGTAAGTAGACCAATCTCACCAAAGATATCGTTCTGATAGAGATTTGCGAATACAGGGAACTGACCCATGATTTGCCGGCGTACCGTCAGCATACCGTTTAGAACAAGGAAGATGCCCAGTCCCGTTCTCCCCTCATTCAGGATCACGTTTCCCTTGTCGGCCTCGATGACACGTCCCTGCCCGACAAATTCACGGCATTCGACGTCACTCAGTCCCGCCAGGGCTGGTACATTACGCACGAGCTGCCAGATTTCTTCGTTGTTCATTTTGCAACCATCTGGAGGATATCTTGCGCCCCTCAACTACCCCTTCACGCGTCGCCGGGAATACCATGGAAACCGATTTCTGGTCAAGGCTCAGAAGGCTCGAACAAGTGCATCCATAATACGTGCCAGACGGTCCCGAAAGGCGTTTACATGGACGGTCTCCAAACTGTTTTCCTTGATATAGAGCCAACTCGGAAGTTTGACTCTCGTCTGACCGCTACAATAGGCATCGATGACCTGACGCTCGGTGCCCGTCGCTACCCCGAAGGGGAGCAAAACGGAAAAGGCACGGGTGTCACCCGAGATGCTCGCGAGCTTATCTGGATTCCGATCTAAGAACGCCAAGAATTGTAAGAACGGCATCTCATGTTGTTCGAAAGTGTTTCTTCCCCACCGGGCCGATACCAGGAACAGGATAAACGAGACCATCATTACGGGCCACGTAATCCACCATTCGGGTTTTGCGATAGAAGCGACGCCAATCCCACTCGCGGCTAAGAGTAAACCTGCACCACCCAGTACGAGGATCACCATCATGATTTGATAGGTTTTCGGCCACAGCCACCACTCCGAAAACGAGGATCGAAGCACGGGTCGGCGACGGGAGAAATTCTCTCTGAGGTCCCAGCGTAGTTTCACCCCGAGAAAGTTACGACGTAGTTTTCTATGAACCCGGGCCAGCGATTCCGTCTCGCTACGAGTAAAGAGAATACGGTCAAACAAAACCCGCTCTGCAGCCTTTGATTCCTCCGCAAGAGGAGCACTCTTTCGAATCAAAAGCCCCGTTAGCGCCCCGCTTGTATCGTCTTGTTCAATTAAGACCCTCTCCTGATGTGCAAGAGATAATAACGTCGCAGAATATAGCCTCCTTGATACACCACCATAGGTAATGGCAGCCGCAGAAGAAGCGTCCAGGCCAGCCGGAGCTTTTGCCAACGGTTCTACGGACCCCATTTGCTCCATCCGCGCGCGGCTATAGATGAACGCTGTGATGAGCAGAAATAGTAAAAAGGCCGCCGGCACAAGGAGCCATAGATTGGGCAAGACAAACCCAACAAGGTCGAAAATGGGGAGACCTCCTCCCCCCAAAGACCGGGTGGCTAACACGCTCTTGATATGGAGCTGGATCTGCGTGCCGAAATTCTGGCCATGACGCTCAAATGCGTAGAATTCCGCATCTTCTTCTTTCCCCATTCGATGCTTCTGGCCCGTAGCATCAACGATCATGACGGACGAAATACCCGCCTGAAACAGCTCCCCTTTTCCTTTGTCGTCCTCTATCGCAACACGGACGCCAAAAACCGGGCCGGGCAGTGTATCCATCTCAAAAAACGTACCCTGAAACTCTACTCCCTGAAAGCCACGCTCTAAGACATATTCAACGGCTATACTGCGAAAATCCGATTCGCGAAGCTGTATGAGAACGTCTGGAATATCCACACGTGTACCATTGGTCGTGTCCGTCGCTGTGAAAGCCAACGGGTTGGTGTCCATTCCAGAGTAGACCTTTATCCCCTGGAGCCCAAGACCTCGGTAGAGGAATCCATCCCTGGTTGTGCTTCGTATCCATAAAGACATCGAATGCGGTGCTGGCCGATCCTTCATAACCGTGTAGGTCTGGATCACTCGAACCGCTCCAGACGGAAAGACTCGGAGATTCAGATCCACATAAAAACTCGGGCCCTGACGAACCTCAGAGTCATCCGCATGTGCCCTTTCGGCGGGCACCATCACCAACGCGATGAGCACCCCGACGAGCGCAAACACAAACCAATTCCTAACGGACCATGATTCGAAACCCATGCCAGCCATCTATCGGAAACAAATAGTCATGACAAGATTCGTTCGATCTTAAGCCGGGTTGTGATCCATTCGAAACCTCAAAACTCATGTTGGATTGGCTGTTCCGTTGCCATTTGATATGCAGCTGTTTCTAACATGGCAATAATGTACGGATGGAACCACGGTCGCCCTTGCTCCTTCACGAGCCGACCCAATATTTATGGTTACAGTCATGGATACTACGAATCATGAAATCAATACGCAGATAAAACAGATTCGAGAACGTCTGTCGGAGACGATTGATCGAATACGAAACGTATTGCAGAACGACCTGAGCGCTTTCCCCTTGCGAGAGGGGAAACGGTGTTTTGTAGCATCTGGAGACGGAGCATCACATCTGGATGACGACAAACTCCGAGCCATGAAACAGGAGCTCAAGTCAGTGGCAACCATCCACGCCGATGCGATCATGGCCAAGCTCGAAGACGAGACACTCTGGCTACAATTGGATCTGGAAATTCCCAACCCCGTCCCCAAGACCCTCCTATTGAACGTTCCTCTTATGACCGTGTTGGAGGAGATAGCGAGGCAGACACGTGCAGTTTTACAAGCGCATGGATTCCCCGACGATGTGCTTAATTTCAGTTATAAGACACCGACCTGGTTCATTGATCACGAATATATGCCGGGTCTCATCGAACAGTATTGGGGGCTCCTTACAGCCCTGAAGACTGCGAATAGTGACGCTCTCCAACAACAAGTCGACCAGGACACCGACGCTAGAAAACAACGTTGGGACGACACATAAAAATGGCGCAAAACATGAATGAACATACGGTCCCATCGGATCCACAGGAACTCAGTACAGCCATACTAGACTTATGGGTCGAATGGGTTACCAATAACAACCTACAACTCCACCCTGGTCAGATTCGCCAGCTGGAAGCTGCCATCCGAACCAATATTGCGCACGCCTACCGTGGGCAGCGTATTCCCCATACCCCCACCGGTATTCGCACATTATCTCCGTATGCTGCGGGTCAGACCATTGCTTCCGCGAGAAAAAAGTCCGGTGTCACCGAGATAACAAAGTTGAGTTCGAATGAGCACGCTGTTGGGCCATCTCCGCAGGCGAAAGACACCGTGTCCCAACTTCTCTCCGAACTACATCGCTACCCTGAGGTACAACATAGAGATCTACACGAAGCCCTCGCGAACCATCATGGGCTGAAGAAGAACCAGTTCTTTATAGGTAATGGCTCCAACGAGGCCATTGATGTGTTAACACGTATTCACCAGCCACCAGGAGCTGTGGGCGTTATATCGCGCTCGTCCTTCAGCATGTATCGCCACTTCCTTCGCTCTAACGGTGTTTTGTGCGTGGAGGTCGCACTGAACGGCATGCAACAAGACCGCATGGCATTGCTGGAAGCCTGTCGAAAAGAGGGTGCTGCGTTCCTGTTCCTCACCACCCCTCATAACCCCACCGGGGAAGTCCTTTCGGAAAAAGCACTACTGGAGGTTTTGGACGAGGTTGGGCCAGGGACCATGGTCGTCGTCGATGAAGCCTATGGCGAATACGCAGAGCCACATCCAGATTTCAGTCCCGCCCAGAAACTACTCGAACGATATGATAACCTAGTGGTTCTGCGCACGTTCTCGAAGGCGTTTGGACTAGCGGGGATCCGGATCGGATACGCCATGTCGAATCCCAGCATTATCCAGGCCATGGACCAGACTCGTCAGCCTTTCAACCTCAATCGATTGGCGCTGTCCGTGGCGCAGGCCGCTCTGGAAGATGTGGGGCACCTCAAAGAGACTGTACAGACCAACCATACGGAACGTATTCGGCTCCGCACAGAGTTCATCAATCTCGGGCTTCAGGTACCCGATAGCGGCGCAAACTTTCTTCTCGTACAGCTCGGTGTGCCAGGCAAAACGATAACAGCCAGCCTATCTGACAAAGGAATTCTCGTCCGAGACCTAGCATCCTACGGCTTCCCAGACGCAATCCGCGTGACCATTGGTACCCCGGAACAGAACACCTATGTGCTCGAAGAAGTCCGCGCGGCTTTGGAGGTCGAGAAATGAGCGCATCCCCCCCGGTCCTCAACGGTGTTCGCATCGCGGGTTCAGGCCCGTCCGCCACCTGGGTCGCAGGCATTGCACAGGAGAGCGGTGTACTCACTGGTTTCCCCTCTGTGAGCGATGACTTCGCTGGAGTCGATTTGATCCTGATCGACGACAGCCCAGAAGCAACCCGGGACTGGCTCCATCGAGTAGCACAGGAAGCACAGCCAGGAACACTGGTCATGGATTTCTCGGCCAATAAAGAAGCGGTGACCGAGTTCGCCGACGATGTCATTCCCTTAACGCTTCATTATCTTTCGGTAAGCATCATCGACCGGGGCGGCTCCAATGGAGCGGCGCAAGGAATCGAACCCACAATCATCTTCACACCAAGTATGGCCACCCGGCCCGAGGCTCTGGAACGTGCACAGGATTTCTGGAAAGCACTGGGCTTTTCCGTCTTCCAATGCCTCGCCCATGAGCACGACATCATGGTATCGGGTCTGCGGGACGGGCCCCGCCTTTTAGCCGCTGCCTACTTGAAAACTCTAGACCGCCTATACCCGGATCTGGGAGAGCTTCGCCGAATCAACGCGCCATTTACGCGGCACCTCCGAGATATCGCCGGCACCATCGCATCCCCTGAATCCAATACCGATAACGCCCATAACATCGGCACTATTCTAGAAACTATGATTGAGGAGCTTCGTCAGCTTCAAACAGCCATAGAATCCCGGGATGCGACAACAATCCAGGAGTTCCATCACGAAGTGCAGTCCATTGGTCTGCACCTTGGCCAGGGTGATCCCTCGTGAAATTTCGTATCGTCGGTAATCAACAGCCCGTCACAGGCCATATACGTATGCCTGGAGACAAATCTATTGCCCATAGGGGAGCACTCTTCAGTGTCCTGGCGAAGGGGGACACGACCCTCCATAATTTCCCAACCGGGATCGACAATCTCACAACCCTTGCAATGGTGGAATCTCTCGGGGTGAATCTTCTTCCACAGCCCAACGGACAGCTCGTATTGCAAAGCCCCGGCTCGGGCCGGCTACAACCGCTCGTACGGGTCTTCGACTGCCTTAATAGTGGCACCACAGCCCGAATCCTTGCTGGGCTTCTAGCCGGTCAACAACAAGAAGGGATGATCGTCGGTGATGCCTCCTTATCAATTCGGCCCATGGACCGGGTCGCAAAGCCTTTACGAGAACTGGGAGCCCGCGTACGCGCAGAAGGCCGTGATGGCACCCTGCCCCTCCGCACGTATATGGCAGATCTAACCGGTGCTACCGTCCGCCTGGATGTCGCCAGCGCACAGGTTAAAACCGCCGTTTTATTGGCTGGACTCGGCGCCACTGGAGTGACACGCGTCACGGAACCGGGTCAATCACGGGATCATAGTGAACGCATGCTACGCGAGATGGGTGCTCCGATCCGATTTGGGCCGGGGTATGCCGAGGTTACCGGTCCGTTCCATGCTTACCGACCATTGAATCTTCGGATTCCAGGTGATCCCTCGTCGGCGGCGTTTTTTGCCGTACTCGCCGTCTTACAACCGGGTAGCGACTTGTTTATTGAGAATATCCTCCTTAGCCCAACTCGAGCTGGATTTCTAAGAGTCCTCGAGCGAATGGGTGCGCAGATCGAAGTTCGAAACGCACGCACACAATCGGGGGAGCAGGTTGGTGATATCCGAGTTCAAGGCTCCAAACTCAACGCCACTGAGATTACGCCGGATGAGATACCAGGCCTCATCGACGAATTGCCGATCCTCGCTGTAGCCATGTCTCTTGCCGATGGAACGAGCGCGGTACACGGCGCAAAAGAACTACGATACAAGGAAAGCGACCGCATTAAATCGGTCGTACAGGGCTTACGAGACTTCGGTGTAAAAGCGAACGAAGCGAGCGATGGTTATATAATCGAAGGAACCGATAGTCTTCGATCCGCCGAACCCAATCCACATAAAGATCACCGGCTGGTGATGGCCTTCACAATTGCGGCATCCATCGCTCGGGGTGCCAGCCTTATCCAACACGCAGACACCTCAGCTATCTCGTTTCCAGATTTCCAGGAAGCTCTCGCGAATCTCGGTGTATCGATTCGAATCTATCAGGGCAATTAGGCACTATTCGCCTGGTCGATTTCTTCCGCTCCAGTCTCCAACAGGTTCTCTCGGACCATGGCCGAGATGTCACCAGTACCCGCCTCCGATATGATCCGTTTGGCGGCAGCTCTTCGTTGTACAGCGCTCTGCGCGCCCTCGAGATCTTCCTGCGCCTTAAAAGCAGACCGTAGATCCTCAAACGCCTTCTTCGCCAATTCGATATCGGACAATTCATCGTCAGGATCGACCTCAGCCACCTCCTCGTGATCTACCATCTTTTCCTGTCGTAGAGCCTGTGCCGCCTTCAAGTCTTTACGCCGACGATCCAATTGGATGAATTTCGCATAATCCTCACCAGTCCATCCCACGCGGGCCAATGCGATCTGCTTACCGACAATCGCCCCGATGAGCAGTAACCCTAGAACCATAAGCACAGCATATCCCAGGCTAAGCCCACTCCCGAGCCCAATAAACATACCACCCACGGCCAGACAGGCGATCCATTGGAGTTGGCTTGAATTCACTTCTGCCAGAGATTGTTCCCAATCGTCTGCTTCATAACCTTCCCCCCCATACCCATCGGGAAGCATAGAGCCATCGCGTAATTGAAGTAACTCCTGGAATTTCTGACGCCCAACGAGCCAACGGGCTTCAAACAAACGAATACGTAAGGCAGCGGCCACTTCCTGCATTACCTGGCCATACGCCGGTTTTCGATATTTCAGGATAATCTCGTTGGTTTTTTCAAGGATCCGGGTCAGGGATTTCACATAATTCTGGGCTGGTTTTGCAAAACGGCCGAGTCGGGGCGGCTCCGCGGCAATAACCTCTAATTCGGAACCACTGGCACCGGGTCGGAAAGACACCCCCTTACCAAGCTTTCGATTCAAGATCTCCGCCATCTGCGGACCAAGACCGGCTTCTATAATCCGGGGATGGAATCGGAGATCTTTAAAGAAAACGCCTTCGTTATCGTACATACGGAGGAATTGGACCGCCCTACGAAAGCGCTCATGGTAGATAACACCGGTGTTCTGATAGATGGAGATTAAGGTATCCGAAGTAGCCTTATTCTCCTCAACAATCGCCTGGGCAAAACTCCATGCCGCGTACCCCGGGTACAGATGAGCACATTCATGGGCCGGGAACGAGCGGCGCCATTGTTGTACTTCCTGTTTCAACAACACCTCGTCACTACCTCGGGGCAGATAGGTCGCAATGAAGCGTTTCCAACGCTCCAGTAATTTGTCTACGTCGGCGTCAGCGTTACCCCCAGTGCCCGTGGGTTCCATCGCGTCCGAGCCGTCTACATCAAGGGACTCTGCGTCATTCTCAATTTTGTATTCGCCCATACAGGTGCGCGAACAGAAAAACAGATCTTCTAACGAAACACCTTGATGCACAGGCTGCGCTTTTTCACACCAAACACAAATCATTCCAGCTAATCCCATCACTGAGACCAGAAGTCTACGTCCTCTATGCCCACGTAGATTTTACCATGGTTCGCCGACTTTGTGGAAACCCTTTCTAAACGAACGCCTGTGCCCGCTTTTACTCGAGCCGGATGCCTTATAATGCGGCCCGTATCGCCCATAGATCGGGGAAAACCGAACGGAATAGAGTCCGTCGAAGATACTCTGCACCATCTGAGCCACCGGTACCGATCTTTGTTCCGATCGTTCGTTCGACCATCTTCACATGACGGTACCGCCATTCCTGAAGGCCTTCATCCAGATCCACCATCCGTTCACAGATCTGCGCTACACCCGGTCGGTTTTTGTAAACATCGATGAGAATCTTCTGCAGTCCTTTGGACGGGACAGCCACCTGACTTTTGTCACGGTCCAAAACCTCGTCTGGGATCGTATATCCCAACCGTCCGAGATAGCTGATAAACGAATCATAGATGGAAGGATTACGCAGGCCCGCTTCCAGGCGTTCCCGCCACGCACTGCCCTCCTCATAGTTTTTCAACTTGGACGAATCGCGATGACCCAGAAGGAACTCCAGTTCGCGGAACTGTGCACTCTGAAAACCGCTGGCCTTATCCAGTCGAGCACGGAAGGACAAAAACGACAACGGAGTCATTGTCTCTAGAATATCGACCTGGCCAACAAGCGTCTTAAAGATCGTGAGGATCCGTTTCAAGCTGTGCAGCGAGCCATATACATCATCTGCATCGATCTTTTCCTGCAGGCCATTCATCTCGTGAAGCACCTGCTTGAACCATAGCTCGTAGACCTGATGAATGACGATAAACAACATCTCGTCGTGCTCCGGCCCGTCGGATAGGGGCTTTTGAAGCTCCAAAAGCTCGTCGACCTGCAGATAGCGGTTGTAGGTGACCGACACGGTTGTTCCTCGCTCTAAAAACGGAAGAGACCGTACAGGAGTACCCCGCGTACGGTCAATGGGTTCCTGGGAAGGCAGGTATCATTTATTACAGCCCGTGTTTCTGGGCTTGCAGCTGGCCGTTACGATGCGTTATGGAAAGACCTCACTGCGGCTCTACGGAAGGAGAGGCCCGCCATGCAATACAATATATTCTTCTCCATCAGCCAAACACCTGTGGACGGATTCATGCCGTCCGAGTCGGAGATGTTCGGTAATTTCTTCGAGCAGGTAGAGGCAGCGGATGCCCTCGGATACGATGTTGGATGGATTGCTGAATCCCATCTATCCAGTGAAATTCAGAAAACCAATCGGCAGCCGGTCATCCCGCATTGGAAGGGAGAAGTCGGGCTAAACGTCGACTTTCTACAGCTCGCACATCAAGTCTATCAGCGTACCCATCGAATCGAAGTTGGTTCTGCCATCATGAACATACTCTGCATGGGTGGCCCTGTTACCCACGCCGAGCGCGTCGCCGCCTTCTGCGGACTTCACGGACTCAACCCCGAAGAAAAACGACGTATTCATGTAGGATTCGCTGCCGGGCGTTTCGACTTCATGAACCGAGCGACAGGTGTGGTTCCCCGTACCCCCGCAGAGATCGCTGCAGGACGGGTCTTCAAGAATAAGGTGTTCAGTGAAGCCGCCGAGATCTTTTTGCGCCTACTAAAGGGGCAGACCCTGTCCAGCGGCGACATCCCATCGCGAAGCTTTTCACGCGGAGATTTCCGAAGTGATGAAGACTGGCAACGTGTACAGACCGCGGCAGAGAGTACTGCAGACGAGATCACGATCCCCAACCAATGGAATTTTGAACAACTGAAGATCATCCCGCAGGAATGGCGCCGGGACCTTCTGCAACTGGTAATTGGCAGCCACGATCCACGCCAACAGGAGGTCGTAAACGAGCTTCTTCCGGTTCAGGTCTTCAATCTGTCTATAACACGGGCCGATGTCATCGAAGCCACACATGAGCGCATGCGAAACGCCTACCATCCAGATGGTGGCCCATGGCATCGAAGTTATATGCCCCGCACGGTCATGGTCTTCGTGAACGAACAAGAGGGGTGTAGCGCTAGTGAACGTTCGAGCCGCGCCCATCAAGAAGCGGAAAAGGCCCTATCAGCGTATTGGACCGCTCTTGAGGGGACATTAGACACGGAGAAGGTAAAGAAGGCTGCCAATAACGCCATCATAGGGAATGCCTCTGAGGTTGCCGACCAGATCGTAGAACGCTTCCATCCCGACGACCGGCTTATGCTATGGTTCGACTTCTTCAATCATGATAGCGCCCGCGTCATTGAGAATATGACCACCTTCAAAACCAAGGTCGAGCCTATGGTTCGAGAACGGTTACAGAAATGACCAAACTAAAGGGACCATCTTCCGTTTCGGGAACCCGACCTGGGAGCACGATATACCCAGAGAGCCCCCTTGGCTCCAAGGTTCCAGGTATTGCTACCGGCCGGGACGTCGAGTGGGAGCCTCTGGTGGACTACCGCCGAAACGGCGTAAGCGAGAACACCATTCATGGGGCCGTAGCCTGGGCCAGTGGAGACTCGATCGTTCATTCCTTCGGGGGTAACGTTCTCTGTTATGGGCGTAGCATGATGAAGCCCATTACCATGAAGGTCTTCGCCGACGATCTTGCCGATGTGTTGACCTGGGAACAGAAAGCCGTCTCACTCGCCAGCCATAATGGTGACACCGAACATATCCGAGCCGCTCAATCGATTCTTACAGAATCGGAATGGGGTCTTATGCAGACTCCACTCGACGTACCCCTCATTCAATTCGGCCGCCAGGTTCGTAGAGCACGCCGCTGGTACCATTGCTGTTCCGGTGAGCACGCGGCGATCCTTCGTGGCTGCCATATTCGAGGTTGGAACCGGGCCGGTTACACCCTCCCCCAGCATGAGTTCTTCCAGGACTTTCTGGCCGTGATTCGCTCCTACCTGGGTGAAGATTGGGAGCCATTGCGCGTATCCAAGGATGGGTGCGGTCTACCTACGGTCTCCAATACAGTCTCCGAGCTCGCCAAGCTGTTCGCGGGACTCGCCATGGAGAAAGATAAGGATTGGATCTGGGAGGCAATGATTCGTAATCCAGATCTCGTGGGCGGCTTCAACCGACTGGACAGTACTATCCTCAAATCGGGTAACGGACAGGTCATTGCAAAGGAAGGGGCAGACGGTCTTCTCGGACTCGGCATCCTACACCCCGACTTTCCCAACGGGCTTGGTGTTGTGATCAAGATCGCACACGGATGGAATGATCAGGCCACATGGTACGTAGCGCGTTCGATCCTTGGAGTCCTGGGTTTCGAATTGCGTAACCCCTACCCCTTACACCGGCAAAAAGCCTTTGTCGTACCGGGCGTCGTACCCCCACCCTACGTAGACCGTCTCGACGACGTTCCCACCTGGGATGAATGGGATCCTGACCAGGACCGCTGGTATTACGACTGGAAAACCCACCGGGACGAACCACCGGGAGGTCGACCTTGAGCGCGACACTAACCAATTGGATCGGCGGACAAAAACAGGCGGCATCCGCAGGAAAGACCCTGGACAATATCTGCCCGGCGACAAATACCTGTATCTCCACGATCCCGCGAAGCGGTGCGGTCGATATTGATAACGCAGTAGCCGCGGCCCGAAAAGCCTTAAAGGGCCCATGGAGAACCTCCACGGCGGCCGAACGTGCCGGATACCTGGAGACCATCGCCAATACCATTGAAGCTCGTCTGGAAGAGTTCGCACAGGCCGAATCTCGAGACACAGGCAAACCTGTTGCCCTCGCCAAGAGCGTCGATATTCCCCGGGCCATCGCAAACTTCCGCTTCTTCGCGGGTGCTATACGACATGACGAAACCGGCTGCCATAGCATGCCAGACGCCATCAACTATACGGTTCGAAAGCCCGTCGGAATCGTGGGACTTATTACCCCCTGGAACCTTCCGCTCTACCTCCTGACCTGGAAGACAGCTCCTGCTCTGGCCATGGGTAATACCATTATCGCCAAGCCCAGTGAGCTCACCCCCACGACCGCCACTCTATTGGCGGAAGTTATCCATGAGGCCGGTGTCCCCGCGGGCGTGTTTAATCTGGTTCATGGCCTGGGACAAGAAGCCGGCCAGGCGATCGTGGGCCACCCTGCGATTCGCGGTGTTTCCTTTACAGGCGGCACCACCACAGGAGCCCATGTGGCTGCGTCTGCCGCGCCACACTTCAAGAAATTGAGCCTGGAGCTCGGTGGAAAAAACGCTACGCTGGTTTTTGATGATTGTGATCTGGACAAGGCGGTTAGCGGAGCCCTCCGCGCGGCCTTCGCCAACCAGGGACAAATCTGTCTCTGTGGTTCACGCATTCTGGTCCAGGAGGGAATCTACGACGCCTTTGTAGAGCGGTTTACCAATCAGGCGAAGGGACTCACGGTCGGGGATCCAACGGCTGCGTCCACCAATATTGGAGCGGTGATCTCGCAGGCGCACCGTGACAAAGTAGAACAATATGTTGCTGTTGCCAGGGAAGAAGGTGGGACCGTCGTTGCGGGAGGAAAACGCCCAACACTCAACGGACCGTTCGCGGATGGCGCCTTCTTTGAACCCACCGTGATCACCGATGTGGACGAAACCTGCCGAATCACACAAGAGGAAGTCTTCGGGCCATTGGTAACGATTCAACGTTTCTCCAACGCAGACGACGCCGTGCGAATTGCCAACACGGTTCGATATGGTCTGAGCGCCTCGGTATGGACCGGAAACCTCGACACCGCCCATAAGGTAAGCGCTCGGTTGGATACGGGCATGGTCTGGGTGAACACCTGGCTACACCGCGATCTTCGCGTCCCCTTTGGTGGCGTCAAAGACAGTGGCGTAGGACGAGAGGGAGGAACCTGGTCGTTGGAGTTCTTTAGTGAAGCACAGAACATCTGTGTCTACCTGGGAGACAATTGATGAGCGAGAAAGGACGAATTGTAGCCGCGGCACTGGCGCCGCACCCTCCGCATCTGGTGTATGCAGAAAACCCACCCCAAAATGAGCCTAGCGCGGAGTGTGGCTGGGAACAGCTTCGCTGGGGGTATGAGAAGCTCCGCCGGGACCTGGCCGACATCGAATTCGACACGATCGTAGTCCTATCACCGCACTGGCAAACCTATGTCGGCACCCATTTTCTGGGCGTACCGCATTTCAAATCCCTATCGGTCGACCCTGTCTTCCCGAACCTCTTTCGCTTTCATTACGAGATGGATGTCGACGTAGATCTTGCACGCATGATGCATGATGAGGCGGCCGACAACGGGCTTGTGGTCAAGATGATGGAGAACCCGGATTTTCGGGTCGACTATGGAACAATTGTTTCCTGCCACCTCTCGAACCCATCCTGGGATAAACCGATCGTCGGCATCTCCTCCAACCGCTCGACTTCCTATTACAGCGTAGAAGTCATGCAGGAGCAGGCGCGAGAGCTCGGCCGGATCACACGAGAAGCCATCGAAAAGAGTGGCAAGCGGGTACTTCTACTGGCAAGCAACTCTCTTTCACACCGACACTTCACCACGGAAGCGTCCGTACCCGAAGATATGAGCCATGAGCATATCTACAACCACCACCAGTATCTTTGGGATATGCGGGTAATCGAGATGCTCCGTTCGGGCAAAACCCAGGAGGTCGTCGACATCATGCCCGAATTTATCGAGCAGGCTGTATCGGAGTCGGACGCTGGAAGCTTCACCTGGCTTCTCTCGGCTCTTGATTACCCCCGGTTTGAACCCGAGTTCTACGCATATGGAACCGTGATTGGTACAGGAAACGCCATCTTTGGCTGGTATCCAGACAGCGAAGAAGGAGGATCTCCACAATGAGTACAATCGTAAAAGGTCTCCTTGTACCAGGGATCCCCCACCCTCTTCTTGCGCCCGAGCAAAATGAAGGCTGGCAAAAACTCCGCGATGGTTTCGAGGCCGCTCGCCAAGAATTGATCGAGTGCGGGGCCGAGCTGATTCTCGTCTATAGTACGATGTGGCCCAGCGTCATCGGCCATCAGATTCAGGCCCGAGCCGAACCAGAATGGGTACATGTGGACGATGTATTCCACGATCTCGGTTCTATCCCATACAAATTCAAAATGGACACGGACTTCGCCCAGACTCTGCAGGAATGCTCGACGGAACGAGGTCTCCACGCTCGAACCGTGGATTACCACGGCTTCCCCATCGATACGGGCTCTGTTGTCGCGCTGAAACTTCTCAACCCAGATAACACGATCCCCGCCTGTATCGTTTCAAGCAACGTCTATGCGGACCGAGCAGAGAGCGTCGTATTTGGAAAAGCAGCGCGAGACGCGATCGAACGCCACGGAAAGAAAACAGCGATCGTGACCGTCATGACTCTGTCGAACCGCCTGTTCACCGAGTTTATCGACCCCGCCGACGACGCGATCCATTCGCCCAAGGATGAGGAGTGGAACCAGAAACTTCTCGAATTCCTCGGCCAGGGGCGTCTAGAAGATGTCGCGCAGTTGTCGCGCGAGGTGCACCGTCAGATCCGGGTAAAGAAGGTCGTGAACTTCAAGCCCATGTGGTGGATGTCGGCCGTAATGGGCCAGAACAACAACTACGACGGCTGTGTCCACGCCTATGCCCCGCTATACGGTACAGGTGGGGCGGTGATCTCCCTGACTCCTACGCCGAGTGGCTTTGGCAATAAAGAGTTCGATGAGGATGATGTGGAGAGCTTCTCTGGCGATCGTAACGTGGTGGACAGTGGTTCCAAAACCCAACTCGAGCCAGAGGACACGCTCCCAGCCGAACCCACCGTGCACACGAGCTCCCCTACGATACAGACCGACGCGGCCCCCAAACCCGTCGGCTCCTATCCCCATGCGCGACGCGTTGGTGATCTCTTATACCTCTCGGGAGTCGGACCTCGGCAACCGAAGACCAACGATATTCCCGGGGGACCGATTCGCGATGAAAACGGTGATCCCAGGGAGTACGATATAGAGGCGCAAACCAAAGCCGTAATCGAAAACATCCGGGTTATTCTGGAAGCGAGTGGCTCTTCCCTCGACCAGGTCGTCGATATAACCGCCTTCCTGGTAGACATGGACCGTGATTTTGCCGGCTATAATAAGGTCTATAACGAAACCTTTGGTTCTATCCAACCCACACGAACGACCCTCGCAATCCGAGCGTTACCCACGCCGATCGCAGTTGAGTTCAAGGTCGTCGCCCTACCTGGTGGCTAAACCATCATGAGCCCAAGAATCCTCGACATATCACCTCCAATTACGGAGAAGATCGGTGTGTGGCCGGGCGACAGTCCGTTTCGGCGTGAAGTCTTATTGGATATGGCGGGCGGTGATAACCTGACCCTAAGCACGATCCACACGACCGTACATCTGGGTGCGCATACCGACGGCCCCAACCATTATGTCAAAGATGGTAGTGGGATCGGCGCGCGGGATCTCTCCTTCTATTATGGCCCCTGCCAAATCGTAGAGGTGGACGTACAACCCGGCGCTCGGATCATGCCACAAGATGTGCGCACTCGACTGACACAGCCTCGGCTCCTGTTCAAAACGGGATCATTCCCCGATCCGAACGCGTTTAACGAGGACTTCAACAGCCTCTCTCCAGAGCTGATCGCCCTGGCCTACGAACAAGGGGTTCGCTTGATAGGGCTCGATACTCCATCGGTGGATCCATTTCATGACAAGATCCTGGAGAGCCATAACGCGATCGCCGCCAGAGATATGGCGATCCTCGAAGGGGTCGTTCTCACAGAGATCGAGCCCGGCATCTACACATTGATCGCACTACCGCTCCCTCTGATGGGCTGTGATGCGTCACCGGTTCGAGCTGTACTGATCACCGACGACTAATCGGGTCATCACTCTCCAGAACGGACCACGATCTCTACGAAAGAGAACCAGAGCCCTTTCTTCTCTTCATAGGTTTCGCCCACATTGCGAATCTCAAGCCAATGACCAAATCGTTTACGGCGTTCATCTTGACCAAGAAACACCCGACTTGATTCGTCGCCCTTCTCCACCAGCACCGTTGCGGTTCCCTCTCGGCGGGTCTTACCATTCCGCCCCTCGATCTCCGTCCACTGTACGCCCACAAGAGTGACGATGATCCCGGCCTCTTCGAGTCCTTTGGGATTTGCACGTAATTCAAACCATTCGTTTAGTTTGACTCGGTCACCACGAAAGTCTCCCAGGGGATCCGTAGGTGCCTCCTCGACGGTCGGTGCCGGAGCGTTCACTACAGTCGCCCCTCCACAAGCAACCAGACTCATCATGACCGCACTCATCAATCCATACATAGCAAATCGCATGATTCGTTCTCCTTCAAAACGGATCCTCTTGGGATCAGGGGGTTCCAAGCTCTAATAAACGTTTGGCGTCAGATCGAAGTCGCTCGGGAACACCTCGCACGGGCAGGACTTGATTGCAGTCCACTGGACCTGCCCTTCCCGTAGGGCCGGGGCCCGTCATTACACTGCGCGACAGAGAAGACTTTCCCCAACAACGCCGAGTGGGATGTACCGCCAACATAATCTGAATGATTTCGTTAAATGAGGTGTCCGCAGCCGGCATCATATAGACATTGAGTCGTCCGCCATTTACACGACACATCATACTGCCCAGATTGCTGGCCATTATCTTGTCGAGATTCCCGCGCGGTAGCCGCGCGATGGCGGGACATTTCTTCGGCTCTGCGGTCACTTCAAAGGGTTTGAGACGACCACTGTTCAGTCTACCTACCGCCGAAACCTGACCACCAGAACGCCCCCAACGAGGAGCCGCTATGGCACGAACACCCGCTCCTTGCCATTGGAGCATCAAGTCCGCCTGCCAATG
>MDTE01060540.1_pt1 | contig 24177 bp, 22 predicted proteins | sample 811231 | NCBI WGS metagenome assembly MDTE01 (sample SAMN05326651, study PRJNA326480) | marine metagenome | isolation source: seawater | place: Indian Ocean: Red Sea | collected 2010 | reverse complement strand
GTGGTGGCTCGAATCGTCCTTCAGGACTTTACCGGGGTTCCGCTGCTCGTTGACCTGGCGGCGATGCGCTCAGCGGTCGGGCGGCTGGGGAAGGATCCGAAGCTGATTGAGCCTCTCGTGCCGGTGGACTTGGTGGTGGACCACTCGGTTCAAGTGGATTTTGCCGGGAGTGAGGATGCGATGGAGAAGAACCTGGACAAGGAGTTCACCCGAAATCGCGAGCGTTATCAGTTTTTGAAATGGGGAATGCAGGCATTTGATACTTTCAAAGTCGTTCCGCCCGGGATTGGGATCGTGCATCAAGTGAACCTTGAGTATCTCGCCAAGGGGGTGCTGGAGGCGGGAGGGGTGTATTATCCCGATACGCTTGTCGGAACGGATTCCCACACGACGATGATCAATGGCCTCGGGATTGTGGGGTGGGGCGTCGGCGGCATCGAGGCGGAAGCGGGAATGTTGGGGCAGCCGGTTTATTTCTTAACGCCCGATGTCGTCGGAGTCCATTTGACCGGAAGCCTCCAAGAAGGGGTCACGGCCACGGACCTGGCCTTGACCCTCACCGAGATGCTCCGGGAGGCAAAGGTGGTGGGCAAATTTGTCGAGTTCTATGGTCCGGGTGCGGTGGCCTTGCCGGCCGTGGATCGATCAACCATCGCCAACATGGCGCCGGAATACGGGGCCACGATGGGATTCTTTCCGGTTGATGATGAAACCGTTCGTTACCTGCGAGCCACGGGACGAAGCGAGGCCCATTGCCAACGCTATGAAAACTACTATCGAGCTCAGGGGCTTTGGGGGCTTCCGGAGCGGGGGCAAGTCGATTACTCGATCGACCTGTCTCTCGACCTTGCCTCCGTGCAACCTTCGGTGGCGGGACCGCGGCGTCCTCAAGACCGGATTGCACTCGGTCGGTTAGGAGAGAGTTTTGGCACTTCATTTTCGCGTCCGGTGAGCGAAGGGGGCTTTGGCAAAGAGGCCGGAGAATTGCAGTCCACGACCGTGGCCGCGTCCCTGAATGGCTCGGGCACGGTGGATCTTCGGCACGGGAGTGTGTTGATCGCCGCGATCACCTCCTGCACCAACACCTCCAATCCAAGCGTGATGCTGGCTGCGGGCCTCTTGGCAAAGAACGCGGTCGAAAAGGGCCTGAAAGTGAATCCAGCCGTCAAGGCGTCTCTGGCTCCCGGTTCCCGGGTGGTGAGTGACTACCTTGAAAAGACCGGGTTGCAGCCCTATCTGGATCAGTTGGGATTCAATCTGGTCGGTTACGGCTGCACGACCTGTATTGGAAACAGTGGTCCCCTGGCCCAGGCGATTGAATCGGCTGTTGTCGATCATGATCTGGTGGCCGCGTCCGTCCTTTCCGGCAATCGAAATTTCGAGGCCCGTGTTCACCAAAACATCAAAGCCAATTTTCTCATGTCGCCGCCGCTTGTGGTGGCCTTTGCCCTGGCGGGAAGGGTCGATATCAATCTCACGGAGGAGCCTCTCGGAGCAGACCAGGAGGGCGAGCCCGTCTACTTGAAAGACTTATGGCCCAGTTTGGCGGATGTGCGGCAGCAGTTGGAATCGGCGCTGAAACCCGATACCTTTCGGGCCCTCTACACTGATTTCGCTGATCAGAACCCCAAATGGAACGAGATTCCATCCTCGGTGGGGGAGGTCTACGATTGGGATCCCAACAGCACTTATATCCAGGAGCCGCCCTTCTTTACGGACTTCCAATTGGAGGCGGGGAAGATTGAGCCGATTGACGGTGCAAGAGTGCTCGGTTTGTTCGGGAATTCGGTCACGACCGACCATATTTCTCCTGCGGGAGCCATCAAGGAGGCCTCTCCGGCAGGCGCCTATCTTGACGAGAACGGGGTCGGCTTCGCCGATTTTAACAGTTATGGGTCCCGGCGAGGAAACGATCGGGTCATGACCCGGGGGACCTTTGCGAATGTCCGAATCAAGAACCTGATGGTCCCCGGCATTGAAGGAGGGGTGACGACGTTTCAGCCCTCCGGTGAGCAAATGAGTCTCTACGATGCGGCGATGAAGTATGCCGCGGAGAAGACGCCGTTGGTGGTGCTGGCCGGACAGGAATACGGGACGGGAAGCTCACGCGATTGGGCGGCCAAAGGCACCCGGTTGTTGGGGGTGCGGGCGGTGGTTGCTGAGAGTTTTGAACGCATCCATCGATCGAACCTGGTGGGCATGGGGGTGCTGCCCCTCCAGTTCAAGGAAGGGGAAGGTGCCCGCGCGTTGGGCCTGGACGGAACGGAAACCTTCGATGTGATGGGATTAGACGATGGGCTTCGGCCCCAGCAAGATCTCACGTTACGCGTTCATCGTCGTGGCGGAGAAACCCTGGATGTGCTTGTCCGATGCCGAATCGATACCTCGATCGAGATCGATTATTACCGTCACGGAGGCATTCTTCCTTACGTATTGCGTCAGCTCGTCGCCAAGGCTTAGTCCGTTATTACATCGGCCCAGCCGCTGTAGGGGTGGTGTCGTGCCTTGGTTTCAAAGATCCGAACGAACAGGGTCGTTAAGGGTCCATGCTCGAGCGAGTGCCCGCGTTCGGGGTGTTTTGTCGGAGGGTTCCGTTCTTTGAGGGGCAGGGCGAGAACGCATCCGCACTGGCCCAGTTCAGTCTTCTTTTTCCTCTTCTCTGTTGCGGGGGTACCAGCGAAGAAAGTAGAGGAGGGCAACAAAATCGTAGAGCGCGTGGGTGATGATGGGGGCCAGGAGATTGTCGGCGGCTTGCCAGACGATGCTCAAGTAAATCCCGATCACGAACGTCGAGATGAAATAGGCCTTGGTCAGCGCATGGCAAAGCGCGAACGCGAAACTGGCAACGATCAGTCCGACCGCGGGTGTTGTGATTTTTGCCATGCCGGGTTGGAGGACGCCCCGAAAAAGAATCTCCTCGCCCACCCCAGCCACGATTGAAAGCAGCGCCAACTGCGGAATCGACCATCGACCGAACATCCGGGCGACAAACTGTTCAAGAAAGAGCCGGACCTCCACAAACGGTGGATAGCTCGATTGCAGGATCCAGATAAAAAAAGCGATCAGAGGAAGCGCTGAGCTGAGGCCGAGAAGGAACCCTTTTCCACTCCAGGAGAGGTCGCCGAGGAGGGGGACGCCGAACACCCAACTGAGAACCGCAGCGACAAGGACCAACGATGCCTCAAAAAGGACTGCGCCGGAAAAGGTGAGTGACCGCACCTCGTCTAGAGGAGAGGGACTGTCATTGGGATCGCTCATGGACCGCCCCGAACCTAGCGTGTAAACCGCTCGAGAGCGAGTTTGATCGTTCCTTGGGTGGGATGTTCCCCGCCTGCATGTCATCGCGGGAGGAAGGAACACTGGATCGAGCCCTTATCGCTTTGAAGCGGGGAGGGAGGACATCGATTTTCGGAGGGATCGTTGAATCAGGAGCCAGAGCACCGGGGGAACCACCGCGCTGAGCGAGATGGCCAGGAGGGGGTGTTCCACTCCCGCATGACCCACGGAGGCGAAGGTGAGCGCCATGGGAAACGATCCGCAGGCGAGCGCGAGGACGAAGGGGGGCCACGGCATTCGGGTGAGGCCAGCCATGCAGGCGATCACTTCCGGAAAGAGCGGGAGCCATCGGGACAGGGTGACCAACCATCCGCCAAAGCGTTCAAAGAGTTGCTCTCCTTGAGCGAGATCCTTGGCCCCAACGAGACGAACGGCGGCGGATCGGCCGAGTGCCCGGCAAATGGCGTAGGCAAGGCAACCTGAGACAATCGAGCCGAGGCCTCCGATCAGCCCGCCCAAGAAAGGTCCGTAGACGAACCCGAGGGCAGCCATGATTGCGGTGGCGGGCAGCGGGAGGAAAAGGTCGGCGGCCAGTAATCCAAAGGCGGCGGCCCAAGCCCAGGAACCATAACTCTGCAGCCAGCGAACGGCCCCATCGGCGGTCCATTGCCAGGATTCGCCCCAGACCAAAAACGGGATCAGGAAAAGGATTCCCAAGCCGACAAACATCCAAACGAGTCTCATCGTGTGGCTTGGCCGAGGATGCTCCCCGGCAGGCATCGATCGCGCCCTTGACGATCCTCCGGGAAAGGGGAGGGGCAGAGCGGGCGCTTGCCGCTCGCTTCGAACCGAGAGCGGGGCTTGTTGGCGAGTAGCACGAACGGTTCGAGGGGACCATTCATCGCCCTCAAAACAGCGGGACTCTCACGAGATTGCAAGACTTTTCAGCCTCGGCCACCGAACGGCAAACGGGAGCCGGATCGTTTTACGGGTGGAAGACGGGGTCGTTAATCCAGGACGCCGAGGGCGGTCAGTTGAGAGTATGCTTGGGCGGCCCAGCCGCGATTGGCGGCCGGGCTCGCCGGACTGGGGTGAAGGATCTGACCGAATTGAACGTTCGAGTCCACGACGGCTCGCTCCGCTTGTTTGCGGGCGAAGGCCCCGATGCCGATCAACCATTGGGGTTTAAGAATCCCGACGATTTGTCTGAGGTGGGCGTCACAGTGACCCTCCAAGGTTCGGGCGACGGGAGCGGGGAGTTTGTCCGGGGTAAAGTTCCGGCCAGACTCCTCCAGGAACGCGAGGGGACAGTAATTGGCGACGAAGTGATCCTTGAAGAAGGCCTCGGCAGTCTCGAACTTCTCCTGAAAGAACCCCCAAAGGCGCTGACCACTCACTTCGGATCGTTGGCATTCGAACCCTAGGATCGGTCGTTTGGGATGCTCATGCCGAGGGCGGTCCACGCCATCTTTAATTCCAATCCAATCCCTCACATAGGAGATTTCGCCGAAGGGGACGGCCGTTTGCATCATGCCGAATGGGCCGGGATTCATTCCGAGAAACACCACCGCTTTCCGAGTTGTCGCGAAGCGTCTCAAGTACTGCTCGTGGGCCCTCCAGGCATAGGTAAGCGGGTTGTAGACGTGTGCGATGGGGGGAGGAAAAGTCATCGAATCGAGGTTCTCCGTGAGCTCCCGGGCGGCTTGGATGACGGCCTTGCTAATTCGTGAACTTGGCATTCTTTTAGGAGGATGTTAGGGAGTGGAGCACGTGGCGCCAATGATGAAGCTATTGCTAACCAATGACGATGGAATCGACGCGGCGGGGCTTGCTGCCCTGGAAACTGCAATCAGAGGAGAAGTTTATGTTGCAGCCCCCCATCGCCAGAGGTCCGAATGCGGGCATCAGGTGACCACTCGGGACCGGATCGTCGTGACCCGGAGAAACGAGACCCGGGTAGCCGTTCATGGAACCCCCGTCGACTGTGTAAGGCTCGCTCTTCGCGGTGGCCTTTTTGGATCGGTTTCCTTTGATTGGGTGCTATCGGGGATTAATGAGGGGGGCAACCTGGGGGTCGACGTCTACATATCGGGGACGGTCGCAGCAGCGCGGGAGGCGGCTATTTTGGAACGGCCTGCGATTGCGTTTTCTCACTACCGACGAGCGGGCGTTGATATTGATTGGGCACTGGCTGCGGCGTTGGTTGGAGGAACATTTGAAGACATTCAGAATCGGAAGATGGCTCGAGGGGGGCATTGGAATGTCAATTTGCCTCATCGCCGTGAACCCGGGGATCAAGTTGCCTCTGTCGACTGTCAGCCTTGCCGGAATCCCCTTCCGATTCGCTACCAGTCGGATGGACGATCCGAGTATCAGTATTCAGGGATCTATGCCGAGAGGGTTGGAGAACCGGGGAGCGATGTAGAACATTGTTTTGCCGGTTCGATTGCTGTTTCGTACATCCCTCTCTGAGGCGTCCGATCCTGGTGGCTGGTTTTTTGAGGGGGCGATTCCTGATTCCAGTGGAGGATTCATTGCCTAGCCGTAACGGCCTTCAATGTAGTCTTCTGTTTTCTTATGTTTCGGATTGAGAAACATATCCTCGGTTCGGGTATGCTCGACCAGTTCTCCCAGCAACATGAAGATACATTCATCATTCACCCGTCGTGCTTGAGCCATGTTATGGGTCACGATGACGATGGTGTATTTGCCGGTGAGACTATACATCAGTTCCTCGACCGCTTGAGTGGCCTCGGTGTCAAGCGCAGAGCAAGGTTCGTCCATGAGAATAATCTCGGGCTTGAGCGGCAGTAGTCTGGCGATACAGAGCTTCTGTTGCTGTTCGAGTTGGAGATGAGTGCCCTTCGTTTGGAGTTGGTCCTTAAGATCGTCCCAGAGATAGACCTCCCGGAGGGCTTTTTCGACGGCATCGTCGAGCTGGGCTTTCTTGAGCTCCTTCCGTTTGCTGTGTATCCGCAGTCCGAAGACCACATTCTCATAAACTGAGATTGGTAACGGATTGGGGCGTTGAAAGACCATTCCGACCGATTTTCTCAGATTGATGAGCGACACATCGTTGTCGTAGATGTTTTTCGAAAGGATCCGGATTTCACCGGTGGTGGTGACGTTTCCGTAGCGTTCATTGACTCGATTGAAGCAGCGAAGGAGGGTCGTTTTGCCGCAACCTGAAGGTCCGATCAGGCCTGTGATTTTGCCGTTGCTGATGTTGACGGTGACGTTGTTCAGAGCCTGGAAATCTCCGTAATAAAGACAGAGATCCTTGGTCTCGATGCTGTATTCTTGTTCTTCGCTCATCCGAATACTCCGTTCACGTAATCCTTGGTCCGCTGATCTTTGGCCGCATCGGAAAAAATAACGTCTGTGTCGTCGAGTTCGATCAGATCCCCGTTCCAAATGAAGGCGGTGCGGTCCGCCAGACGCCGGGCTTGTTGAACGAGATTGGTGACCAAGACGATGGTCATGTGTTCCTTGAGTTCCTTAAGGACATCCTCGATTCGCATCGTTGTGACAGGGTCGATTGCGATAGAGAACTCGTCGAGGCAGAGCACCTCGGGTTCATGGGAGAGCGCTCGGGCGATGGTGAGGCGCTGCTGTTGCCCTCCGGAAAGTTTGGTGCCGAGGGAGCTCAATCGATCTTTCACTTCGTCCCACAGGGCAGCCTGTTGGAGGCACCGTTCGACCAGAGGGTCGAGTTTCTTGCGGTCGCGAATTCCGGCCGCTCGAGGGGCGAAGGCGACGTTGTCGTAAATGGAGAGCGGAAGCCCAACGGGGAGTGGCGACACCATGCCAATTTTTCGGCGGAGTGAATGGACGTCTTTGGTCTCCAGAACGCTCTCCCCTTCAAAGGTCACCGTGCCCTGGACCTTTGCTGATGAGATATAATCGATGGTTCGATTGATGACCTTGAGCAAGGTTGTTTTGCCCGATTGGGCGGGTCCGATGATGCCGAGGATCTCGTGATCGTGAATGTCGAGGGAGAGGCCCTTCAGTGCGGGCTTGGTTCCGTAGGAGACCGCGAGGCCGTTGATTTGGATCTTAGGTTTTTCGGCTACCATTTTTTTCGAGATCTAATGTAGACGCGAAGCCCGATTGAAAGAGCGTTGACGGCCAGGACGGTGGAGAGGAGCACGACTGCGGTGGCGTATGGAAGCGCCTCCGGAACATCGGGCACTTGCGTTGAGATAGTGAACAAATGCATCGAGAGGGCCATGCATTGATCAAGCAATCCGTAGGCAAAAAGATCCCCTTCCTGAATCGCTTTATAAAACACGGCTCCGGTAAACATGATGGGCGCGGTTTCGCCGGCGGCTCGGGAAACTTCGAGGATAAACCCGGTCAGCATGCCGCTGACGGAGTTAGGCAAGACGATGCCGCGTATGGTCTGCCAACGGGTTGCCCCGACATTCCAGCACGCCTCGCGGAATGACATCGGGACGGCGGCCAGGGACTCTTTCGTGCTCGTGATGATGACCGGAAGAGTCATCACGGCGAGGGTGAGTGCTGCCGCCAGAATGGATCTCCCGATGCCCGCGAAAATGACAAAGGCACCCAGACCGAACAGCGCATGCACGATGCTGGGGACTCCGGCAAGGTTGATGACCGCGAGGTTGACGGTACGGGTCAGCCAGTTGTCTTTTGCATACTCGTTAAGGTAAATCGCGGCCATCACGCCAACGGGTGCGGCGATGCAGAGAGACATTAATACCAAATACAGGGTGCCGAGAAAGGCGGGCCAGATCCCTCCATCTCGCATTCCCCGGATGGGCTTGCTTAAGAGGAAGTCCAAGGATAGCACCGGGCTGGCCTTGTAGATCATGTAGGTTACGATGAGCACCAACGGAATGATGATGAACACCGTCATCAGCAGAAACAGCGATTTCGCTGTTGTCTCGACGCGGAGTTTTTGCCGGATATGAGGTGTTTCTTCGAACATTAAGATTCTCCATGTTGAACCCGGATACCCTTGACAATGAGGTAGGCGGTCAGATTGATGACAAAGGTGATGGTGAAAAGGAAGATACCAATCACGAAAAGGACCTGATAGTGGTCGGAGCCCACGGGGGCTTCCCCTAACTCGGCGGCGATGGTTGCGGTCAGTGTTCTGACAGAATCTAAGGGGCTTCCCGGAATCTGAACGGCGTGACCGGTGGCGAGGAGGACGGCCATCGTCTCCCCGACGGCGCGTCCGACCCCCAACAAGACCGCGGCGAGCAGTCCGTTCTTGGCTGCCGGCATGAGAACTCGGTAGACCATTTGCCACTTGGTGATGCCGAGGGCGATTGCTGCTTCCCGATAAGAATCGGGGACGGCTTTGAGCGCATCTTCACTGATCGAAACGATGATGGGGATTGCCATCAGGGAAAGAATGATGCCGCCGTTCAACGCTGTCAGGCCGATGGGAACCCTGAATAAATCGATGATCAAGGGATTCATCACCATGAGACCAATGAATCCCCACACCACTGAAGGAATTGCTGCTAAGAACTCGATGAGGATTTTGAGGAATTCCTTGAGCTTTCCCGTGCAGAATTCCGAGATGAAGATGGCCGCGCCGAGTCCGAAGGGAACGGCGATGGTCATGGCAATGACGGTCACGCTGGCAGTTCCAGCGATGATGGCAAGGATGCCATATCGCTTATTGCTCACGGAAGTGGGATACCATTCTGTGCTGAAGAAGAACTTTAATGGTTCCCATTTTGAGAACAAGAACCCCGCACCTTCCCGAAAAACGAAGAAGAAGATGCCAAAGACAAAAATAATGGCACTGATTCCACAGATCCTAATGGTTGTCTCAATCAGAAACTCTGAAATGGTGGTCCACTGTTTTCGAGTAATCATGTGCGGGGTTCCGTTGATCAGTGACAGCTGTCCTTAATTGGAGGCGGGCAGAGCAACGTAGCCTGTCTCGGTGACGATCTTCTGACCTGCCTCTGCAAGACACCAATCGAGGAAGTCCTTCACCGGTCCCTTTGGTTCGCCAAGGGTATACATGTAGAGCGGACGCGCGATCGGATAGGTCTTGTCCAAGGTGTTTTGAACATTGGGCTCGTAAGCGGTTTCTCCTTCGGCTTTGGCGACTCTGAGCATTTTGACGCCCGGGGTTGCATATCCCATTCCGGAGTAGCCGATGGCGCAGGGAGTGTGCATGATCAGTTCAACGACTTCCTTGGAGCCATGCATGTCTCGAGACCCCAGTTTGTAGTCTCGTTTTTTGCCGAGGACCGCTTCCCGAAAATAGGCAAAGGTTCCGGAACTGGACTGACGACTGACTCTGATGATTTCGTCGCTATCACAACCCGGGACTTTGATTCCGAGCTGTGACCATTTGGTGATCGTACCGCCTTCTCCGTAAATCCCGGCGAGTTGATCAATCGTGATGTTGTCAAGCGGGCAGTCTTTGTGAACATAGACAGCCAAGGCATCGTAGCCCATGATATACTCTTTCGGGTCTTCTCCGGTGTTTGTTTTGGCCTTTTCAATCTCCTCCGGCTTCATCGCTCGACTACAGTTGGCGATGTCTGTCGTTCCATTAATGAGCGCGGCGATCCCCGTCCCGGAACCGCCACCAGAAACTTCAATGGATGCGCCGCCATCAACGGTTGCATAGACCTCCGCCCAGCGTTGAGCCAGGTTCACCATGGTATCGGAGCCTGAGTTTTGAATGACGGGCGCTTGGTTTGCTTCTGAAGAGCCTGCATCGGACTTCTTTCCGCAGCCAGACGTGATGATAACAAGAGCGCTAGCTGTCGTTAACAGGTGAGTGTATTTGTGCATTTTATTTCGTTTGTCCTAGTATTGCTTGTGTTAGATGTCCGATCTGTTTGTTCAAGAATTGATATGCTTTTTCAAACGATTCAATCTTATCCAAATTTTTTGTGGGCCATTCCACGCCGACGGTCTTGGTGGGAGCGGCAGGAAAGACTCTTTTTGCTTGAGAATTCAAGGCAATGATAACGTGGTAATGTTCGAAATTCCTGATTTGATCGACTGATTTGGCCAGTGCGTCAGAGATGTCGGACCCTTTGTCCTTCATCAGGCTCACCGTCTTTGGGTCGATTGGCTGGGGGCTCAATCCGGCACTACTAAAGACAAAATTCTCCAGGCCGAGTGAATTGGCGATCCCCTCAGCAATCTGGCTTAAATGAGAATTTGTGTCATCGACGAACAGGATGCGAAAAACTTCATTGCTCTGATGTTTCATGTATCGCCCAGTAGCGTGATAAAGGGCTTCTTCGCAAATGTTCTTGCATTGATCCGAGACCCTTTCGAGCCTTCGGGCCACTGTCATTAATGGCGTGAAGGCTGCGAGTGGAAGGCGATCGCTCTGGCGTAGTTCGTAGAGCCAGTCATTGATTTGATCGCGGTGTTCGTTTGCCTGTTCCTCTTGTTCGATTGTTGCCCAGGCGAGGGACTCATCTCCCTCAATGAAGGCTTGGACCGCTTGTTGGACCATCGGGATGGAGATTTCAGCGAGTGCCTGAAACCGGGTCAGATCGATGTCAAGCTTGAGCGAATTGATGACCAAACTCTGTTTGGCAATACTTTCGGCATAGTCTCCAATCCGTTCCAAATTGGGATTAATCTTCATGGTGGCATAGATCATTCGAAGATGGCTTGCCACCGGTTGTTGGCGAACGAGGTATTCAAGGCAAAGTCGATCGATTTCCTGTTCCAGTTCATCGATCGATTGATCTCTAAGAATGACCGAGTAGGCGAGCTGACCATCATCTTCCATCATCGCCCGATGACTGTCTGACAAGCAGTCGCTGGTGAGCGACGCCATCGCCTGCAGCTTATTGAAGATGACTTTATTCGCTTGTTTCAGCTTGGCGTCGCCGTGACTTTGTTCGGCCATAGGCTTTATCTTTGTGTTAGGGTCTAAGGATGAGGAGTGACAATAGGGGTTTTCAATATTGGATAGGTTCCTGGGTTAGAGAAGAATCGTTCTCACAAGATAGCATTGATTGGAAACTCTTTACCGTGCCCTGATTTTTCGTGGCGAATGTCGGTTGCCTCACAGAGATAAACAACGACTTCGGCGATGTTTTTTGCATGGTCGGCAATCCGTTCAATCGATTTTGAGATCACCATCAGGTGCAAGCATTTTGAAATCGTCCCAGGGTCTTTTTCCATGAACTCTCTCAGTTCAGATTGAAGCTTTCGATTGAGACCGTCGACGTCTTTGTCCTGAGGAATGACGGCGCGGGCCGATTCAGCATCTTCGTTGACGAATGCTTTGAGTGCCTGGTCCATCATCGCCATCGCGGATTCCACCATTCTGGGGATATCCACGTAGTGCTTGAGTTGGGATTCTTGACTCAACTTGAGCGTGCGCCGCGCCATGGTGGTGGCCTCGTCACCCACTCGCTCTAGGTCAGTGCAGATTTTCATGGCCACCGTGATGAATCTGAGATCCCGCGCGAGGGGAGCTTTGGATAGTAACTGAATGGCGAGTTCGTCGATCTCCAGTTCGAGCCGATCAATTTCGTGGTCGGTCTCCTCTACCTGCGCTGCCAATTCATCGTTCCGTTCCAGGAGAGCTCGAGTGGCAGTGGTGACTGCAGACTCTGCCTTGCTCGCCATGGTGAGCAAGCACTCGTTCAGGTGCTGGATGTCTCGTTGAAATGGAGGTGTCATTTTAGCCGATAATTGAATTATCCAAACCTGCCGGTTACATAGTCTTCCGTTTGTCGATTTGTTGGATTAGTGAAAATTTTTTTGGTGCTCCCGTATTCGACAAGTGTCCCCATGCAAAAGAAGGCGGTTTTGTCTGAGATTCTAGTGGCCTGCTGCATGTTATGAGTGACAATGACGATCGTATACCGGTGTTTCAGGGCAATAATCAGTTCTTCAATCTTTGCGGTTGCCAGTGGATCCAAGGCCGAGGCTGGTTCATCCATCAGGAGGATTTCGGGTTCGATCGCAATTGCCCGTGCGATACAGAGACGTTGCTGTTGGCCTCCCGAGAGGGTCAGAGCGCTGGCTTCCAGTCGATCTTTGACTTCTTCCCACAAGGCTGCGGCCTTGAGGCTCTGTTCGACCGCCTCTTCAAGCTCCAGTCGGTCACGGAATCCGTGAATTCGGAGGCCATAGGTAATGTTATCTCTGATTGACTTCGGAAAGGGATTTGATTTCTGAAAAAACATACCCACTTTTCTGCGGAGAGCGACAACATCAACCTGATCGTCGTAAATATCGTAGCCGGCTATCGTTACCTTTCCTAGGGTGCGAACATTGGAAATGGGATCATTCATTCGGTTGAAACTTCGGAGCAATGTCGATTTGCCGCAGCCCGATGGCCCAATGAAGGCGGTGACCAGGCCTTCAGGGAGTGAAAGGTTGATTTGGTCAAGTGCCTGATTCTTCCCGTAGTAAACCGACAACTCTTCAGTGACGATCAGCGGGTTTTCCGCATCGAGATCCGATAGTCCTCTGACTGTCGGGTTAACTTTCATTCTCGCGGGAGTCGCGGGAGTCGCGGGGTAGGTATTGCCGTCTAATGCTCATTGAGGATGATTCAGCCGATTGCGGACTCGGGCCCGGGTTATAACGGCGACAGCGTTCAGCGTAAAGGTCAGTAATACAAGTGTCATAACCGTGGCATAAAGAATGGGACGAGTTTGCTCGATATTGGGTGATTGAGTCGAAAGAATAAAAATGTGATAGCCCAGATCCATGAACTGATCAGTGACTCGAGTCGGGTAACCTGTCATGAAATAAGCGGCACCGGTGAAGAGAATAGGGGCGACTTCGCCACAAGCCCTTCCGACGGAAAGGATTCCACCGGTCAGGATGCCGGGAAGTGCCTGAGGCACGATGATGTGGTAAATCGTTTCCAAACGGGTTGCTCCGAGGGCCAGGCTTGCTTCTCTGAGGCCGGATGGAATCGCTCGAATAGCTTCCTCGGTTGAGACGATGACCACAGGGAGATTCATCAACGCCAGTGTGAGTGAGGCCCAAAGCAGCGCTGGATGTCGCCAAAAGGGATCCGATTGGCCTGGTCTTAGTAAAGCGTCGAGGTGGCCTCCCATGAAATTCACGAAAAATCCCAGTCCAAAAAGACCAAAGACAATCGAAGGGACCCCTGCAAGATTGGTCACGGCCCGCCGGATTAGAGTTGTTAGGATGGAATTGGGTTGAGCGTATTCGCTGAGGTAGACCGCGGTAATCACTCCGACGGGCATGACGAACAGGGTCATTAGAATGACTCGAGCCGATGTGCCGATGATCATCTGAAGAACACCTGTCTTCTGTGGATCAAACATGTTCTGACTGGCATCCGATGAGATAAAGCGCCAAGAGAAGGTGTCCCATGCGTGCCCGATAGTATTAGCGAGAAGTAGGGCCAAAAAGATTAGGATCAAGCCTGTGGCCGACGCGGCGAGTACGGTGAAGAAGGGGGATGCCCAGTCCCTCTGACTTGCCTTAAACTGGATGGTTGAATTCAAAGGTATGACCGCCGTGAGGTTGGCACGATGTTCGGCCTGGGAATCCAAAGTTCCGCAATTCGCATTCTTGCTATTGATCCGATGGAGGCTCTCATGATCGCTGACCCTCCAGACGTTCTTTGAGTCGTTGAATCACCACATCACCGATCGTATTCGCGACAAATGTGATCGTGAAGAGAAGGGTTCCTAGCAGGAATAGAACTCGATAGTGTTCGCTACCAAAGACGGTTTCAGCGAGCTCGGCTGCGATCGTAGCGGTGAGGGTGCGAGTGGAATCGAGGAGACTTCCGGAGACGATGCTAGCGTTTCCCGTGGCCATTAATACGATCATGGTCTCCCCCACCGCTCGGCCGAAGCCGAGTACGACCGCTGCAAAGATCCCTGGCAGGGCGGCCGGCAGGGCGATCGACCAGGCGGCCTGCCAGCGAGAACTCCCCAATGCCAGTGCGGCGTTGGTAATCGTCGACGGAACCGAAGTGAGCGCGTCTTCTGCAATCGCGAATACGATTGGGATCACTGCGAATCCAAGTGCGATCCCAGCGATCAGCGCATTTAATCGCGATGGATAACCGAAAAGGGATTGAAAGAAGCTTGCCATCACAATGAGAGCGAAAAAACCCAGCACGACACTGGGTATTCCTGCCAGCAGCTCAATCATAGGTTTGAGCCATTCACGAACAAGGGGAGAAGCAATTTGGGAGACATAGATTGCCGCACCCAAGGCAACAGGTACGGCGAATAGAAGGGCAACCAGGGTCGTTTTCAGGCTCCCGATAAGCAGGGGAACGATGTTGTACTTCGGAAGGGGTGAGGCAGGCTGCCAGATAAACTCCGGACGGCTATAACCGCTCCATTGGTAGGGAAACAAAAGATAGCGCCATTTCGTGCTCGGTACGGATTCCGTCGTATCTTCGAGTGTGGCCGCACGCTGCTCTTGCATGGCTTCGAGCAATAGAGTAAGCGTTTGTTGATCGAGTGCCTCGAATTCGCTCCGCGTGAGATCGAGGTAATCTCGAAGTACGATTGGGTCTGTGGTGTTCAAATCTTCGGGAGCGATGACACTTTGGGTGGTCGGTTGGTCGAGTTGCTCCAGAATGACTGGTAATGCTTCCCGGGCGATAAATGCGAAAATAAGGCCAATGGTGATGATTACCGAGAGAGAGATTCCGAACATCGAGTTTTCGACGATTCGTTCAATTCTTCGGGGGCGTCGGACTCTCTTGAGGAGTTGCCACTGGGAGTGGTGAGATCGAGAGTTCACGACTTTTTCAAGCTACTAGGGAACATGAAACGGGGCGGCATGCACGAAGGCACCGTTCCGAGATTTGTATTGGTTGTCTTTCCTGCAAGGTAAATCCTGTGAATCATTCTTGGATCTTATTCCGCGTCAAGCATACCTGGCGAGTCTCCGATCCTGGCAACGGATAGTAACCCGAATCCGCTGCGACCTGTTGCCCGACCTGGCTTTGCATCCAATTTAAATAATCGGCGAGGACGCCTTTGTTCTGCGCCGGGTTGAGGTAGACGTAGAGATACCTCCAAATTGGATATTTCTGGCTTCGGACATTGTCTTCTGTCGGCGCATAAGCGGGGCCGTCCGCTCTGCGACGTACTCGAAGGCGCCTGACCCCTTGACCGAAGGCAGATCCCCCATACCCGATCCCGTTCCGATCTTTTGCGACTGCTTGAACCAATGCAGCCGTCCCGGGCATGGACTGAATCCGAAAGGAATAGTCCGCTCCTTTCAGTACTCTAGATTTAAAGAAGTCATAGGTCCCAGAGCTATTCTCTCGTCCGTAAATCATTATGGTTGAATCAGCTCCACCAAGGGCTTTCCAGTTTGAGATGGATCCCGTGAAGACGGCTTTGAGTTGAGCAAGACTGATTTCCGATACCGGATTGGATTCGTTGACGAAAATACTAAGGCCGTCGAGGCAGATTTTGAATTCGAGAGGCCGATGCTTGAAGGCTTTGATGCAGCCGATGGTCTCGCTTGGCTTAATTCGTCGTGATGCATTGGCGAGGTCCGTTGTGTTGTTTTGTAGTGCAGCCAGTCCGGTTCCGGATCCTCCACCCGTGACTTGGATCCGGATCTTTGGGTGCTCAGTCATGTAGGATTTAGCCCATTTTTGCGCGAGAACCACGAGGGTATCAGAGCCCTTCACCGTGATTGTCTCTGCTGAGAGGGGAAGGATGGTGATTGCCCCACAAATGCAGAGAACCGACCAGCATCTGGCTAAGGATGGATTTTGTGGTTGGGGAGCTAACATGGGTCGACTATTGATTCATTGTTATCCTTGGGTGATGATGTGAAAAAACAAAGGCAGAATTGATACAATTCTGTGAAAATCATCGACCGATAAAGGAGAACTTCTTTTTAAGTTACTGAAGTGAATAAAGGGAAGGCCCAAGCAATTCATTTGGCGCCTTCCCTCCGTCCAGATTGCTCTTAGAAATCGACCTGGATTCGTCCTTGGACAGCATGGGCCTCGAAATCGGAACCTGCCGGGGTCTCGACATCAGCATACACGTAATTCAGCATCGCTCGTGTATTGGGATTGAAATGCCAGTTGATGCCTGCCGTGAGGGTATCCATCTCACCCCAATTGACGATCGTATCATTGAGATCGAGGGATGAGAATCGCAACGTTAGCTGCACGGCCCCAAGTCCGTCGCCGGTCATCGAGAAGTTCTTGCGGGGCGTGATTCGTTCGAACGCTCCCGATGATTTCTTGTATTTCCGCGATTCTCATCCGGGCTAACGCCCTGAACGGCCAAAAGCGATTTCCTATCAGTAAAAACCTGATTTTAGAAGTAGGTCCGCACTGCCACCTGCCAGCTTCCCGTGTTAATATCCGTGTCATTTCCCAAAAGTTCGCCCCAGGCATACTCATATCCACCCATGAGCTTGAGGTTCTCTCCACTGAGGAAATACTGAAATCCAGCGTAAACCGAATGATAGTTCTGGACATTGAGACGTGCGTTTCTGTCCCCATCACCATCATGTCCATATCGCTGGGTGCGTTGTTCACGTCCCGAGTCCATGTATTGGTAGCGAAATACACCTTCGAGCTTGTCGGTAATTTTATAGGAAGGCAATACATAGAAACCCCATGTATCATGTCCAGCCGGAATAGCTGCAGACCCCCTACTTGCTGAAACTCCCTCACGGTTGGCTCCGTAGATGACATCAGAAATGACTTTAAATGGACCTTTTTCGTAATCGACACCCAAAGCAAATGCGTGCTCATAAGCAGACCCGAAAGTACCTACAGCAGCATCACCCCGCGCACGTTCACGGCCACCTTCGTTGTTCACATAGTTCCAGTCGAAGTGGAGGGAGAGATCATCTTTTACCGGGTAGGTGAGGTTGTAGGAGGCTCCTTTATTGGCGCGAAAGTCAACCCATTCTGGACCATCTTCATGGGCACCATAAACCCAGGCACCAAGCCGGTGCTCAATACCTTTGGTGAAGAATCCCACCTGGGCTCCCCAAGGACGTTGCTGACCGATTTCATTCACGATAGCGGAACGCTCGACCGATTTGATGTATCTCGAGGATTGAATGTCTTCACGGGTAATGTCCTGCTTATCTTTACCGATAATCAAATAATAATAATCGCTGGGTTCCCATTGGATGTTGAACGTTTGGAAATTGTTTATAAAAGAACCCTCGTCGCTAAGGGCTGTTCTGGAACCATGGCCATCCGAAATGTTTGCGTCGAAACCGAAGGAAAGATTGTGAGCAAAATCGAAGTCCATTTGGATTCGCGCCCGGCGGTGGTGGTAGACATCGTATTCATTGTCTTTGACACCATCGATATCCTCGTCCTGGTTGATGTATTGACCATGATACCGACCTTTCAACTTAACATCTCTGATGAAGCCGCTATCGCTCTTATACAAAGTGTTTTTGTCGAATATATTCCACGGTTTGGCAGGTGTCCCAGTCGGACTCTCATCAACGACTTCCACCTTGTCTTCCCCTGCATTCGCAAGGCATGTGCTGAATATACCCGCGCATAGAAGTGTCCCGATACCGGTAAATCCGATCAAACACGTTCTTTTAAACCTTTGAGGTTTGTTTTTCATAGTTGGCTTTTCTTGTAGTTGATAAACGGCAAGGCAGACGATGAGGCATAATTGTGTCAATCGGACGGATTTTATGTTACAGATTGGTGACGACTGGGCAGGGTCCGGAGCCTGATTGGGCGCCGCATTCCGGTGGGGAGGCTACGAAACGACTCCGAGATACCGTCGATCCATAAGCGAACCGAAGATGATGTGTCCTGAGAGGGACGACGATCGATCTGTCACCAGAGTGGGTTCGCGTTTCGTCTGTCTGCCCAAGGGCCTTTGTTCTCTCGGGAGGCTTCCTTCTCTTCTCCGCGTTCCATTTGGAGATAGTCGAGAATGGAAGATTCGATGGCTTTGGGGAGCTTTGCCAATCCCTGACCTTCCATCTTTTCTAAGGTCTTTGCCCAGGCAGCGCGATTCTTGTGTGCGTTGTCTATGACCATCTTTGAATGGCATGTGGTGCAAAGTGCTTGGACGAACGGTTTGCCTTGCACGACCGAGGATGGGTCCGGGTTGGGGATTGATTGAGGGACTGCTCCAGTGAAGGAGAAGAGCAGGGTGCTGGCGAGGAGCAATTGGAAACACTTTATCATGTCACCCTAGACGGCCTCGACTGCGATCCGGTGCATGGCATTGTTGAGGTAACCCTTCGGATTCCAGCCAGGCACGATCATGGGTTGGCTTCTTCCCTCGCGATCGGTCGCTCTGGCCCAAACTTCATAGTATCCTGTTTTGGGGAGATTGATTTGGCAGGTCCAGCGCTGCCAGGCATACCGATTTCGAGCCGGTGAGAGTTGAGTGCTCTGCCAGGTTGACCCAAAGTCGTAGGTCACATCCACTTGACTGATCGCGCCGGTGCCGCTCCATGCATGGCCTCGGACCTCGATCGGATTGCCTAGCGGGATTGATGCTCCGGTCTTGGGGGCGGTGATAAGGGATTTGACCGGCATTTGGGTGATGATTTCCATTTCCGATTCGGCGACGGTCTTACCAGGCGCAACCGGGTTTTTGGGGATGCGATAAGAGCTGCCGGTCATCTTCGGGCCGTCATGGACTTGGTTGCGGACCCAGATTCGTTTGAGCCATTTGCCGCAAGTTGAGCCAGGCCACCCGGGGCAGATCAATCTCATCGGAAACCCATGTTCGGCGGGGATGGGCTCCCCATTCATTTCCCAGGTGAGGAGCGTGTGCGGATCCAGGGCCTTCTCAATGGGGACGCCACGGGATATTGGGACCTTGGTTGGGTCGCGACTGAGGTGGAGGTCTTCTCCATAGTAAGCGATGTAGACAGCAGATGACTTGACTCCTTGGGAACGCAAGACATCGGAGAGTCGGACACCACGATAGCGGGCGCAGCCAACAGCCCCGAGCGTCCACTGGTTGCCACTGGCGTTCGGATAGTAACCCGCTCTTCCGTTTCCGGCACACTCGATGGTGAGATCGGCCTCTTGATGAGAGAAGCCGTTTTGGAGTTCATCCATTGTGTACTGATGGGTTTGGCTGACTTCGCCATCGACCGTGAGCGTCCAGCCATCGAGACGCTTGGTTCGAGCCCTTTCTGGAATATGGCCATTGTTTCTCACGAAATGCAAATGGTTGGGAGTCAGCGCGTCGTCAAGGAGGTGAGCGGGTGTTTCGGCGTTGAGCGGGCGGTCACTGAGTAGGTTGAGTTGTCGTTTGTATTCAGGGACCTCGTTGATTCCAGGCACCTGTTGTGCAATGGCCGTTGGGATGAGATTCGACGGGATGGCGTCCAGGAATACAATCGGGGCACCAAGGCCCGCAATGAGTCGACTCATGAACTGGCGTTTCGGGAGCGGGGCATGTTCGAAAGGCGATCTCTGCATGATAGTTCCTCTAGGGATGATTCGAGTTTGACCCCGGGATGCCCGTGCGGTCAATAAGTGTTGCAGATGACTTCTGAGGGGCGGTTCGGTCGCAAGGAGCAAGCAGGAACCCGAGGATTGATCCCATGACATGATGGGTGGTTTTTTCACCGAGTGGGCGGGGCCGAATATCGCTACAAATCTCGTGACAGACCGTCTTCGTTTCTTGTAGGGATGGTCGATTCCAAAAGGCCTTCGAGTGTGGGCCATGGATTTTTTGGAGTGGTGTTCCGCGGCATTAATCAACTTGTGATCATAACATGACTCCAAGTTTTTCGAACCTGTTTGGTCACTCACCGTTCAAGGCGCTTGAGGATCACAGTGCCAAAGTACACCAGTGCGTGGCACTAATTCGAGACGTGTATGAAGCCAGTTTGGTGGGAAACCGTGAATCGGTCATCAAATTGGCGAGTGATATCTTTCGATTGGAGACCGAGGCGGATGAGATTCGGGATCAGATTCATATCGATCTCACCTCAAGGATTCTCATTCCGGTCAGCAAAGACCAGATTTTCAATATTCTCGAACATCAAGATTCCATCGCTGATCATGCCGAGGATCTGGCGGCTATTTTCACCTACCGACCGCTTTCCTTACCGGAGCCTTTGGCGACCCAAGTAAGGTCGTTTTTGGAGGAGGCATTGACGAATTGTAAGCTTGCAGAAGGCATCTTTTCGAAGCTGGTCATTCTTGTGGAATCTTCATTCAGTGGGCGGGACGCTCTGACGATTTCGAAGCTTATTTTTGAGTTAAGGAAGCGAGAGGATCAGACCAAGATGAAGAAGATCTCCTTGCTTCAGATGGTGCATCAAGAGCAGGCGGCTTTTGATCCTGTTGATCTGGTCAGTTGGACTCAAATCATTGAAATCATTGGAGACATTTCTAAGTTTGCCGACAATGCGGCGATGGGGATCAGTCTCATTATTAGAGGAAATTAGGCAATCACCATGATTCCGATTCTTGCTCAGTTCGCAATCCCAAACGGAGCGATATTCTTCTCTCTGGCTCTCATCTTTGGACTCTACATGGCCTGGAATATTGGTGCCAATGATGTGGCCAATGCGATGGGAACATCCGTTGGGTCCGGTGCCTTGACCATTAAGCAGGCCGTCATGATTGCGGCTGTAATGGAGCTGGCGGGTGCCGTCTTAGTTGGGATGCATGTGACAGATACGGTAAGGAAAGGGATCTTTGATCCATCTGTTTTCGAACCCACCCAATTAGTTCTTGGATTTCTTGCCGCATTACTGGCGGCGGCGGTGTGGCTACAAGTGGCCACCTATTTTGGTTGGCCGGTTTCGACGACCCATTCCATTGTCGGGGCCGTTGTGGGGGTCGGCGCAGTGATTGGGGGGATGGATGTAATCAACTGGCCAAAAGTCTTCGAGATCGTGATGTCCTGGGTGACCTCTCCGCTTTGTGGTGGGGTTGTGTCGTTCCTGGTGTTCCGGCTCATCCAGAAGAGAATCATCGACCAGAAGCATCCCTTACGACAGGCCTACAAACTGACACCCTACTTGGTATTCTATGTGGGTTTCGTATTATCGTTGGTGATGGTTTTCAAGGGTTTGAAGAACTTTAAACTCCATCTCGATCTGCCGACGGCCGCCTTGGTGTCGTTTGTTGTGGGGGCGCTCTTTTTTACCGTTGCGGTGGTTTGGCTCAAGAGACTCAAAAAGAGGAACGAGTTGGAGCGAAAAGAACGGGGTATCGAATTGACAGGGGAAGAAGATGAGGGGCTTCCCTTCCAGCGGAAGGACAGTGACGCCCCTGAGCTCCGACCCGCCTTGGTGGAGGGATCTGAGATTCCCACCAAAAGCTGGGAACATCGGCGGCGTTTCGAATTCGAAAAGGTTGAGGGAATGTTTGGGTTTTTGATGATTCTAAGTGCCTGCTTTCTTGCCTTCGCCCATGGTGCGAATGACGTGGCAAACGCGATTGGACCAGTGGCCGCTGTCGTCGATATCGTTCGATCGGGAGAGATTGCGGCCAAGTCTCAGGTGCCGATTTGGATTCTTCTCCTCGGTGGAATCGGAATCGTCGTGGGGCTTGCGACTTGGGGCTACAAGGTGATTGAAACGATTGGCAAGAAGATTACGGAATTGACCCCGAGCCGTGGTTTTGCGGCGAACATTGGTGCGGCCACCACCATCGTGTTGGCGAGTCGGATGAGGTTTCCGATCTCGACCACCCATACGCTGATTGGTGCCGTGCTGGGGATTGGGTTTGCGAGAGGCATCGGGAGTCTGAACCTTCGGGTGATTCGGGATATCATCGCGTCATGGCTCATCACAATTCCAGCGGGCGCCGGGCTTGCAATCGTATTCTACCATTTCTTGAATATGGTGTTTTGATGAGGAATAGGCTGCTCAGCGGCAATCTGCCGGGGCGGGGGCAGGTCACATCAACGCGGAACTTCATTCATGAAGTGTTTCCCTACTTAGAGTCCTGTCAGTGCTTCTGGTGAGTAAGATCATTCAACCGGAACAAGGGGACAACGGTTGTTGGATAGAGTCTTAACACAAAAAGAAGTCTTGGGGTGTCCCAAGACTTCTTCAGGCTCGTTTTCGTTGAATTGAGCGGTTAGTTCCCGACGTAACTGAGCCGGTAGATCTTGTGCTTGGTATCATCTGAGAAGAGGATGCTACCATCGGGAGCCTGGGCGCAGTCGATCGGTTTCCCGAGGATTTCCGTTCCATCCTTCAGAAAGCTGACCATTTTCTGGGAGCCGTAGGGATGTCCGAACTCGAAGAGAACACGATCGATCGAATAACCGGTTTTTTGGCTGGCATTCCATCCCCCTTTCAAGGCCGCAAACGCGTCGCCGTCTCCGTTGGGAACCTTGTTGCCTTGGTAGAACATCATGCCCATGCCGGAGCAGTGAGCGGGAAACAACCATTCAGGGACAATGTTCTGGGAGGCCAACTCGACGATGTCGGGCCGGTCCAGGAAGTTGATATTGGGCATGTTTTTACCTAGAATGTAGGGATGGCCGTAGAAGCCGCCGGCGACGTATTTGTTGAGTTCGGCGGGGGGGTTGTGATCGGTGATGGGCTGACCGAACTTGGCGTTCTTGGCTTCCCACTTCACCGCGTAACGATCGATGTCATGGTCGATCCCCCAAATCTCGTCGGTTCCGGGGCGAATGACGAGTTTCTCGGTGTTCCGGACGCCGGTGGCAAACAACTGTTTGTCCGATCCATCGAGCGCAAAGCTCCATATTTTTTTTCGTTCCCCTTCGTTGATGGGCTGGTCACTGGCGTTTTCCGGGTCACCGACATGGGTGTAGATACGATCCTTGTGCAACAGTAACGCCCGCCATCGATGACCACCACCCTTGACGGGGAGCTGGTCGGCGCCGATGACCTTCACCGCCTCATCTTGTTTCCCGTCGCCATTGGTGTCCCGGGATTTGTAGATCCCCTCGGTCTCCGCGTACCAGAGCCAACCCTGATACCAGGACATCCCTTGGAGGATTGATTTTCCGGGGAAGCCGTCGACATAAGTCGTCACCGACTCGAAGTAGCCGTCCCCATCGTGATCCTTGAGGGTCTTGATCGACCCAATTTTGGGAACACTCACGTAGACCGCGCCATCCGGTCCCGATTGGAGGAATCGGGGGCTCTTGATGGTGCTTTCGGCGACCGTCAATTGATAACCGTCACGGACCCAAACGCCGTCGGGAACAGTGCGATCCTGGGCGAGGGTGGCGACGACTCCCAGAACGGTCATCGTGACAATGAAGGTAGTTGCTTTCGGGGCTGGCTTCATGTCGAGCACCATATCCCATCGACTTCATGGCGCAAGGTATTTGGACCGGGCGAGGGATTGGTTTTTGCTCTGCTCCCATATCCGTTGAGCCCGGAAACAGGAATGCCGCGGTCTGGGGGGCTGCGTCCCAGACTCGACAATGCCCCAAATCCGTGAAGAATAGTGTGCGTCGTTGTATGAAAAAACCAGTTGCTTCTCTTTCCCTCCTTTCGTGGTTCCTGGGAATCGTCCAGGGCTTTTCAGCAGGGTTTACGGCCGAGGATGCCGCCAGGATGAATAATGTGTTGGAGGTGGCCCTGTCGCCGGACGGGCGAACCATCGCCTATACCCTCGCGGTTCCCCGTGATCCGGTGAAGGGGGACAACGGTTCGTCGTGGCGGGAACTTCATGTGGTGAATCGACGGGGATCCTCGCGGCCTTACATCACGGGCGCGGTCTCCATCGGCGGGATCAGTTGGTCGCCCGACGGCGCCATGATCACCTACCTGGCCAAGCGCGGTGAGGACAAGCAGACCTCGCTTTATGGAATTCCGCTGGACGGGGGGGAATCGCGAAAGATCCTCCAGCACGAGACCTCGATCTCGGGCTACCACTGGAGTGCGGCGGGTGATCGCTTTCTTTTCGTGGCGCGTGAGAAGGTGGCTGAAAGTAAGGCAAAGAAGAAGGGGTTCAATGCTGAGGTTTATGAGGAAGAACCG